>OGDS01000028.1_pt1 | contig 152894 bp, 142 predicted proteins | sample 1570351 | NCBI WGS metagenome assembly OGDS01 (sample SAMEA2581974, study PRJEB24529) | metagenome | biome: Human gut stool | place: China | collected 2011
GAAACTGAAGTTTTTCACTCTCAAACCTTCAAACAAACAATTCAAAACAGCTTCTTATTGTTCAGTAATGATTCGTACCGGGCCGAGGAGGCCGGAAGGGAGGAGTTTGTCGGTGGACTTGTAGAAGCGGCGGATGGCGGTGACGGGGTGTTTCTCGCCGGGTTGCACATCGCCGATCATACGGTTGCGCCAGACGTTGGTGATCTTGATTTCCAATAGGTTGTCTCCTTCTTTGAGAAGCGGCTTGATGTCGGCGGTTCTGAACGGGGCCTTCCAGAGGACGCCGGCTGGGGTGCCGTTGATGGAAAGGTCTGCGATGTTCTTCACGACTCCAAGATCTATGAATATCCTTGCGCTGGTGGCCAGCTGGGTGGAGTCGATAGTCACCGTGGTCTTGTAGATGGCGGTGCCGGAGAAGTATTTCACGATCGGGTTCTCCTTCCTGGTCCAGGACACCAGTTCTGGGAACTCCTCGTCGGCGGTGCCGCCGTTCTTCTGGTCGAAATGCACCTGCCAGGTCGAGGTGACGGTCTGGATTGTGGTCGCTTCGACAGGCTCAGCGACAGAATTTTGCTGGTCTCTGAGAGATATTCCTTGGTCACTGAGCTTGCGTTGTGCTGAGCTTGCCGAAGTATCGAAGTGGCCGGCACTCACCAGCGAATCAACCGGGTGAACCTCAGTAGAGTCCGATGTGCAAATCATAGTTGTGTCTGTCGTATTGACAAACACAGTGTCGATGGTCACCTTGATCTGCGGCCTGTTTGACAGCACAACGAACCTTGCGTCGGCGGAGAGCAGCGGAAGCGAGACGGTCGAACGGCCGTTGCCGAACTTGACATCGGCGTCCGTGACATCCCCATTCTCAGGATTGAATATGGCCGCGAACTTACCGCCGTCCCGGAAACTGAGTTCTACATTGGAATCCTTTCCGGAGAAGTTTCTCACCCAGTAGATCTGTGTGCTGTCCGGTAGGGTTCTGTGGACATATTTAAAGTCTCCGTAACTGTCCGGAGCGTTCGCCGGCGCCTCGACAGCATTTTCCTGGTCACTGAGCGACATACTTCGGTCACTGAGTTTGTCGAAGTGACCTGCGGAGCCACCTGTCGCTTTGATGGTTGGTGAGCTATGCCGAACCACAGGCTCCGCGACCGGTGAAGTGACCGTGGCCCTGAAATCCGGCTGAATCCCGCTGCGCCTCAAACAGTCTTCAAGCCCTTTGGCAAATACATTCTTCCTGCGCGAATGCCAGATGTCATCCACAATCGAGGCGAAAGCCCTGTCGTCAGCCTTGAGCCCCGCGCAACTCTTCGGCTCCTTGCCGCAGATGATCACCCCAGCGTCGGCGAACTCCTTTATCTTTTTAAGAATATCCAAGGACATCACCTCGCAGTTCCTGTCCAGCCACAGAACCCTGTATCGCGCTCCCGACGGAGCCACGAGTGTCCTGTTCTCAACCTTGATCCCGGACCTGAGCACGGTCGGATTCGCGAAATCGTAGTTATACCCGTCAGGAACCTGCGGCAGACTGCTGAAAGCCTGTCCACCGTAGAGCCCCGTGATATTCAAGTCCTCTCCGTAGTATAGTAATATGTCAGCGACGGAGTTTCCCTGCTGGAGCATCGAGCTGGAGCGGGCAAGGTAGTCGGTCAGTACCCATGCATATTCACCCCACGTCTCGTTCCGGTGCAGCCACTGCCCGTAGCGGAAGAGCTGGAGGCCCGGGAGATATTGGTCGTTCGGCTGCGAGGCGGACTCGTGGATCACGAACCTGTTGACACCTGCGCTGAGCCCCACATCGGCGATATACTTCATATTCTCCGGGCAATATGTGTACGCCCTTCCTTCGTCCCCGTTCACGGAGAAGGATTCCGCAGCCACGAGCCGTTGTCCGTAAATATGTGACACAGAGGCTGATTCCCTGATGTCGCAGATCGCTGACGGCACGGCCGATCCGGTCGGAGTGTTCTCCATCCAGAACGCCGCCATCGGAATCGTGGCCTTGATCTTAGGATCCATTCCGTCTCCGGTGTAGGCACGGCTTGCCTCGTGGGATTCCGTGTAGCGGCCAGCAAGGTCATATTCATTGACTATCTCATTGATTCTGTCGTAGTTCTCGCAGAACAGTTCGCCGAGAGTGCGGCGCCAGTCCCAGAGGAAACGTTCGCTCATCTGGGAACTGCCGATGATCTCGCCCGCGAGCACCGGCAGCCACGGCAGCAGATCGTAGCCCCGGCGCGCCTTGAATTCCTTGGCGAGCTTCGGTGTCCAGGTATATGCCCCGGCCTCGTAGCTGTCAACCAGCAGATACCGGATGCCTTTTTCGCCGAGCATCCCGTCGGCCGCATCCTTATAAAGATCGAGATAGGTTCGGAAATATCTCATCCAGGCGTCCGGATCAAGCTTGTCAACCTCCAGCCCTGTCGCTTCCGGAGAGGCTGGGTGGTTGATCTTTCCAGTGATCGACCATCCGAATCGGTAGATTCTCCAGCGTCCGGCCGGCAACGAGCATTCCAGTTTTCCGTCCGCGGTCATCTTCCCGGTGAGGTCGATGATGTCCGAGGTCCTGATCGCGTCCTTTGAATACGGTGTGTGGTATTTCCAGAAATCGTGGATGATTCCGAATCCGCCAAGTTCCTGGCTGTGATTGATTTTCATTACCGTGAACAGCTCCAGTGACTCCAGCTTCTCGCCTTTGACCCTGAAGAATTGGGCGCAGGTAGGAGGAACGTTCACCGTCAGGTATGGCAGTACGGTCGGCTCAATGTCGCAGACCTTCCGCCATTTCAACCCATCGTCGCTGCATTCGAGAATATTCCGGCATTCCGGTTTCCCGGTTCTCGGCCTGTCGCCCATAGCCATTGTCTTTAATGTCAGAGACTTGATTGTCTGCGGCTTCCGGAACTCGACGCTGATTGTGGATTCGCTCTTGCTGACCTGCGCTCCGAGCGCTTTCATCGACTTGTCTGAATATGGCAGCCTGACAGCGAGGACGTACAGATCCTTGCCATAAGGCTCTATCTTGATGCGGTCGTTGTCTGTGTGATAGTCTTGGTACGGGCCGACAACATTGTAGAGGTCAGGAAGTTGCACGGAAATCTTGCCTCCTCTGGTGTCGATTGACCTCCATTCGAGTTTCTTTATCGCATCCTCCGGCTTCACCCACGTTCCGCCGGTCGAGCTCCAGCCCGGTGCACTTGCGATAGTGACATCCATATCCAGCGAGTCGGCCAGATTCAGCGCGAACCGGAAAGCGTCTTTCCAACCGTCGCTGAGGTAGGGGAGTTTGACCTTGGCCGCTCTCGGCATATTCACTCCGCCCGCGTCGAACTGGTGGAAGCCGCCGATCCCGTTGCGTTTCATCCATTCGATGTCCTTGAGGATGCCTTCCTTTGAGACGTTCCCGTCCATCCAGTGCCACCAAACCTGCGGCCTTGCGTCTTTCGGCGGTGTCTGAAAAGACTTTACAAGCGCGGATGTGTCCGCCTTTCTGACCAATGAATATGTCTGTGTGGAGTCCGTGTCCGGAGTGGCTGACAGGGGGTGTGCCAGCAGAAGTGTCAGTGTCGTGAGTGCTATGCCGATCTTCATATTCCTTATTAATAATATTCAAAGATAGGCATCTCTTCCCATTATTTCAAGGTTTTTGGATTTTGGCAATGTGAAGAATTTGGGACAACCTTTAAAAACTGATGCTTTATGTTTGATTTTTGGCAAAATTGTCATAATATTCGAAAGAAAAGTCGATTTGGCACAGATAATGCATAAGGAAGGACAAAGAGTTAATTGGTTCTAATAGGATTTTATCTTTCTAATCTATTAGCCTATGGGGACTGTTTATCATACGTTTTATTCATAATTAGGTTTGTATTAAGTGGGAAAGGTCGGGGCTGTGAAGTTCCGGCCTTTTTTGATTTTATCAAAAAAGGCCGGAACTTTGTTCCTTATTTTACCCCCAGTCACTTTGTGACAGCCCCAGAGGGGCACTGGGGACCGGATTCCCCAGACCCCTTGCGTCGCTCCGCTCCGGGCGGTTTGGCAAAAAAGGCCGGAACTTTGTTCCTTATTCAACCCCCCAGTCACTATCGTGACAGCCCCAGGAGGGGATTATAACTTGCGGTTTTTGTAAGAGTCGATGCAGTTTGGAATTATGCGCTTGTAGTGCTCGCTGGTGTAGAGAGGGGAGGAGATGATGAAGTCAGCGGTGCTGCGGTTGGTTGCGAACGGGATGTTGTACAAGGACGCGAGACGGGTCAGGCCCATCACATCGTTCTGATGCCCCTGCATGATGAGGTTGTCACAGAAGAATACCAACATGTCGATCTTTCCCTCGGCTATCATGCCACCGATCTCGAAATCACCGCCGAGCGGCCCGCTGAGCATGCACACGACAGACGGAGCCTCAGGTCCAAGTTTCTCTGTCAGCGCCTCGGAAACAAGACGGCCGGTCGTGCCGGTGCAGAACAGATGGCAATGTTTGAGGGAACCAGCGTTGTAACGTACCCAATCCAAAAGTTCCTGCTTCCTTGAGTCATGAGCCACCAATGCGATGTTTGTTATCATATTCCTGAATATTAATTGTTTACTTTTTCTTTGATTCTCCTTGATCTCCATCCTTGAAGATGGAGATCCTTTTAAGTTCCCGAGGTCCGTTGTCATAGGCCGCCGCCCTCTGCTCCCGTTTTTTCCTGCCCGTGAACAGATTGCGGAAGAACTCCTTTAGCGTGTTGAACTCCCTCTGGTAGGCGATTCCGACACCGTTTCTCTGCGTGTTGTCCAGATAGGTGGTGTAGTCATCCGCCGAATGTGAGAACAGATTCAGTCTCAGCTGGCCGGACTTGTCAAGCTTGATCTCGATATCCAGATTACCGACCACATCACCGTCCGATGATGAGGAGGATTTGGCATATTCACGGTTCCCGACATTGCCATTGACTATTACCCTGTTGTTGAAGAGTTGCGTTGATACAGCCACATCGAATATGTTGGTGCCGCTTTCGCTGGACTGGTAGTTCAGTCCGAGGTCAAGCGGAATGTCCAGTTTCTGAAGAATGTTGTTCAGCTGTCCGGCCATGATTTCCGCCACATTGGAGTAGAGCATGTTCGTGTTGTTCACGACACCGGACTGCTCTTCCGGCATGAAACTGCCCGAGATCAGGAGCGACAGGAACTGACGCTGCACCTTGTCGTCTGTGTTGAGAGCGCTTTCCACCCTTGATTTCGTGGTCGGATCCAGATCCGGGACTTCGATGGAGAAGGATAGTTTCGGCTCGCGGAGTTTCCCGGAGACACCGATGCCGCAGTTTACGGTCCTCCTTGCCGAAACTGTCGTCGTGTCGGCAAGCAGGGTGGCCACCGAAGCCTTTGTGGAATATATTCCTTTGATGTCCAGGTCACTGTCCATCACATCTCCGTTGAACCTGATCGAACTGCCGTCCGAGATGGTGAAGTCTCTCTTGGCGATGTCCATGGCGTTGAAGTGGAAATTACCGGACCGCAGGGTATAGTCGCCGTTAATCGTGAACAAGTCTCGTCCCGGGCGAGCCTCGATGTCGATTATTCCCTGACCATGGCCGTTCAGCACGTTCCCGGCGGCCTTGTCGATTTCGATGTACGCCTCTGTGCCCTGAGTTGCGTTTACCCTGAGCTTTATCCCGAAGTCGCTGCCCTTGCCACGGTTCCGCTCCATATTGCTCATCATTGCCTCGTAAGGATCCACATAGACTTCCTTGAAGGCCTGCTTGAATGTCAGGAGGTCGTTTTTACCATCGTTGGAGGCGTTGTCTATAGGAATATGTATGCGTCCGTTCTTGTCAGTGCGGACGTTGACATCCAACTGCACTGCATCGAACGGCCCTTTGACCAGGACATCGCCGCTGGCGAAAAGATGACCGTAGAACGCCTGGTTGTCGCTCTCCGTCATGTCGATAGCCTCGATGCCCTGCATCTTTATCCTTGTGTCCAGCCTGAAATCCTTCAGGTGATCGAACAGCAACCCGCCGGAGATTGTTCCGGTGCCGTCGAAACGGTCCTTGATCGTTACGCCATCGAAGAACAAGCCTTGATTGGTGACGGAGAACGGTCCGTTGACATAATAAGGTACATTCGTGAAGCCGACCTTCAGCAGCACATTGTCGAAAGTGGTTCCCTCACTGGACAGGGAGAGCGAGCCCAGCGGGCCGCGGGCATGGACCCTGCCGCTCATCGCACCGCCCATCTCGCTGAACACGTACTCCAGCACCGGGGCTATATATCCGACGTCCATGCCGTTGAAATCCGCGGTGGCGTCTATCGTGTGTCTGTCGAGGAAATAATCCCCGCTGACGCCAAACGTGGTGATTCCGTTGATGTCATTTCTGGCGATGACACGCATCTTGTTGTCGTCCAACGAGCTGGCCAGGCGCAATGTTCCCATTCGGTGTCCGGCCACTTGGGTGGAATCAGAAGTCAGTCTCATCATAAGGCCGGCGTTGCTTTTCCACGGCGAGGAGATGATGGCATGGCCTGTGGCGAGACCGGATATTCCGAAGTTCTCTCCGAGAAATTTGTTGAGGATGCCAAGATCGAACTTTACAAGATTGACTGAAAGCGTGTCTTTTCTGGTTGATGAATATCCTCCGTCAACCTGCACCGATTGATCCGCGCACACGGCTGTCAGATTGTCAACCTTGATGTCTTTCCCGATCACGTTGATCGCTGATCCCGACACATTCCACGCGGCGTCTTCATACCAGATGTAGGAAGGAAGTGTCTTGGCGTTGACCGTCAATTCTCCACCATGCGACCGTCCCAGTTTTCCTGTGAGGTACAGCTCACCTTTAGTGGCGCGCTCGGTGCCGTTGTCGTAGGTGAATCCGACTCCGAAACTGTCTCCTTTGGCATAGAGAATGAGGTTGTCGTCCAATAGACTGAGTCCGGACATAGTGATCGCTGAACAAGACGCTGTCGCGTTCAGGCTGCTGTCCTTGTTGTCAAAGCTCAGGTTGACGTCCTTGATGAAATTCTTGTCCAAGGCGATTCTCGGTGATTTTACGGACGCTGTCACATTACCGTCACCGGCCACGTTCAGACGCACTTTCGTGCCTTGGGCGATGTAGAGTCCAGGCTTCAGGAACGACAGGACGTCCCTTGCATCGGCAACATCCAGACTCAGGTCATATTCATCGCCTTTCCAATCGGCCGTCTTCCCTTTGTAGAGCGACGGGAGTTCCCTCTGAACTGTAAGCCCCTGCACGTCTCTGATAAGGCTTGTGAAAGGTTTCGAACCTACGTAACCGCCATTAATGAAGCTTGACGTGACGTTGACCCGGTTGACGTTGTTGTTGGAATGGGATTTCACACAGATGTCTCCAATCTCGTGCCAGCCGTTGTCGTTCTCAAGAGTAAGCCCCAGTACATCGAGGTCCCCGATGAGGTCTCCTCGGCTGATGTTCATGTAGTTGGCGTTGATTCTTCCGGAGATCTTGGAGTTTTCCCTCTTGTCCAGTCTCAATGCATGCAGGTCGGCGTAACCGATTGACGCATAGAATTTATAGAGTCCGTTACGGGTTTTGTCCGAGAGTGTGAACAGACCTTGGAAGAGGAAATTCAGGTTCGGGTCGCCGCACACGATGCGGCCATCGAAAGCGTTGTCTGAATATGTCCCAGCCGCCACGATATTGGAATAATCGTAACCCAACGCCGACAATTTCTCCACGGACAGCGTGTCTATGTGAATGCTGGTCCTTCCTTGCCCGACGGTCATTCCCATGGCACCCCTGAGAGTCACTTCACCTATTTGCTTGACTCCGGCAAGTTTTCCTATGTCAAGGTTTCTGGCGGAGACATTTCCGCCCAGTCCGATGGCCTTTCCTTTTGTCAGGATGTCCCGGATATAGGCATCTGCGGTCAGCGCTCCCAGCGAAGATGTTATGTTACCTTTTACTTTCAGTCTGTTAAGTGTTCCGTTGGCATTTCCGTTGAACGTGAATCTAGTCCCTGGAGCGAACTTGGACAGATCTATGGACGCGCCTGGAGCGAAGCCCCTTATGAAGGTTCCGAGCTCGTCTGTGGTGAACGCCAGGTTGTCAAGTCTGAAATCCAGCAGCATGCCGCTCGCGCTCGGGAGCCCGGAAAGTCTTCCGTCAATGGACCCTGAGACTCCGCTGTACGTCTCGTGAAAGTCGAAGTTCCTGATATACATGTCTTTGACGGAACCATTCACGTCAGCCTCCCTGAGGTTTATCACGGATTTCATTTTGACCAAGGCCGGGGCAAAGTAGGAAATGCTCTTGAAATCCACCCTGCTGTTGAATATGTTTCCCGTCATCACGACCTCTTCTATGTAGTTGGAGAAGGAGGATACACCGGCATATTCCATGGCGTATTCAGTCATGCTTATGTCTGACCACTTGTCAAGAATATGCAGGTTCCGGATGGAGGTCCTGTCTTTCCCGACTGTGGTTTTTCCGGACATGGCCAGAATTTCGTAGCCGCTTCTCTCGCTTGCGCTCAGGTTCTTCACCGTGCCGGCGGTGCGCCCGTCAGAGTAACTGAGATTTTGGACTTGAAGGTCATGAGCGGTGACATCAAGGTTCTTCCAATCTATGCCATATTCCTTGAGCGGGGATGTGCCTGTCTTGTTTACAAGCCGGAAACGGAAATTCTTGACTCTGACCCTGTCCGCGTCAAGCCCGATTGTGAGCGGGGCGCTTTCTTTCTTTTCCTCGGACTTGTTGAAAAGGCGTCCTATGTTGCCGCCCCGTTCGTCTTTCGCCAAGACGAACATGCCGTCGTTGACACTGAGCCTTTTTATGTGGAGCGTCCCGTCATTCCTTAATCCTTTGAGGGAGAATGTGGTGACAATGGATCTGGCTTTGGCGACAGTGTCGATCCGCTCGCCGTTCCAGTCTGTCACGGGGGCGTTGTCGATTAGGACCACATCATTGAGTACCAACGCAGAGAAAGGCTTCAGGTGGATTTTTGAGAATTCCACGCGTCCGTTCAGCGCGTCTCCCAGAGCCTCAACGGCTTTCCTTGCGGCAAAAGTCTGGACCGCCGGAGTCTGCAACAGAATCCAGCAGGCGAAAAGCACGGAGGCCGTCACCACAATGATGCCCCGGAATATCTTGATAGCCTTCTTCAATAACCGCAAGCCACGGCGATGTGCGTCCGGAGGCTTGTAACAACAAAGATACTAAATATCCGTTGGATTGACGAAAATAGTTGTATCTTTGCCGTTCGATAAAAAGTCTTTGAAGAATATGTCGGATTATATCCTTGGAATCGAATCGAGTTGCGACGACACATCGGCCGCCGTTATCAAGGACGGATTCCTGCTCTCCAACGTTATAGCGAGCCAGCAGGTCCACAAGGATTATGGAGGAGTCGTTCCTGAACTCGCCTCCAGAGCCCACGAACAGAACATCGTGCCTGTCGTAAGCCAGGCGTTGGACAAGGCCGGGATCAAGGCTTCGGACCTCACGGCCATAGCTTTCACCCGTGGCCCCGGGCTTCTGGGATCTTTGCTTGTCGGCACATCGTTCGCCAAGGCTCTTGGTGTGGCCCTGAATATTCCTATAATTATGGTCAATCACCTTCAAGGGCATATTCTCGCTGACTTCGTGAAGCAGGAGGGCAAGGAGAACCGCCAGCCGGCGTTCCCGTACCTCTGCCTGCTGGTCTCCGGAGGCAACTCGCAGATTGTCAAGGTGAACGGCCCGTTGGACTATGAGATTCTCGGCCAGACGATCGATGACGCTGTGGGTGAGGCGTTTGACAAATGCTCCAAGATGATGGGACTTGGCTATCCTGGTGGCCCTGTCATCGACAGGCTGGCCAAACTGGGGGATCCTAACCGCTTCAAGTTCGCGAAGCCGCAGATTCCGGGGCTGGACTACAGTTTCAGCGGAGTGAAGACCTCGTTGCTGTATTTCGTGCGTGACGAGATGGCGAAGGATCCGGAGTTTATGGAGAAGAACAAGGAGGACATCTGCGCCAGCTTCCAGAAGACGTTGATAGACATCCTGATGGACAAGCTGATCAAGGCCGCGGGACAGACCGGGATCAAGGACGTGACCATCGGCGGGGGAGTCTCCGCCAACAGCGGGCTCCGCTCCCGGATCGAGGAGGAGGGCCGCAAGCGTGGCTGGAACACATATCTCCCCGAGTTTAAGTTCACGACCGACAACGCCGCGATGATCGCCATAGCCGGTTGGTTCCACTACCTCGCCGGCGAGCGCACCCCCCTTGACATCGCCCCCGTCTCCCGCATCGCGGATTATTAATGAATATACAAGGAAAAGAATATGATTGAATTTGAAATGACAGGTAGGGTTGGCCGTGACCTCAGGCCGGATGACGTGAGGATAGTCGCGGCGCGTGAGATGAACCTCCGCGGCAACGCGGTCATCAACGTGATTGACCCGACAAAGTCCTACCAACCGACCTTCCCGAACGCCGACGCGACCTGCGTGATCGCCAAACGTTCGATCGACGCCCGCAACGATGTGATCTACCGCTACCGCATCGAGGGCTACAACCACCGCTTTGAATCTTACGTCCCTTACGAGATTCCTGAATATAAGGATGTCACCGACGCCGACCCCGTGATCATCATCGGAGCCGGTCCCGCCGGAATGTTCGCCGCCCTCAAGCTCCTGACCCTCGGCTTCAAGCCGATCATTCTGGAGAGGGGCAAGAACGTGCGCGACCGCAAGTTCGATATGGCGAAACTCACCCGCGAGGGAATCCTGAATCCTGAGTCCAACTTCTGCTACGGCGAAGGCGGAGCCGGCACGTTCTCCGACGGAAAGCTCTTCACCCGCTCCTCGAAGAGGGGTGACATCAGAGAGGTGCTCTACCAGTTCGTGAACTTCGGCGCAAGCCCTCAGATTCTCGTCGATGCCCACCCGCACATCGGCACGGACCGTCTCCCGAAAGTCGTGGAGAACATCCGCCAGTGCATCGAGTCCAGGGGCGGTGAATATCATTTCGGCACGAAAGTCACCGACATGACCCTCAATGAGGACGGCACGATCGAGGTTTCGGCACTTGATTCTGAGAACCTTACGAAAACCGGCAAGCCGAGCGTCCAGAAATATTCAGCGAAGAAGGTCATCCTTGCCACCGGTCATTCCGCCCGTGACATTTACGAGATGCTTGTCGCCAAGGACTGCGCCCTTGAGGCCAAGGGATTCGCGATGGGGGTCCGTGTGGAGCATCCACAGGCCCTGATCAACGACATCCGCTACCACGGCCAGTGGGAACCGGGTATGCCGGCGGCGGAATATTCATTCACAGAGCAGGTTAACGACCGTGGCGTGTTCTCGTTCTGTATGTGCCCGGGCGGCGTTCTGGTGCCTTCGGAGACCGAACCTGAGACCATCGTGATGAACGGAATGTCCAACTCGGCGCGAAGCGGCAAGTTCGCCAACGCCGGCGTGGTCGTGCAGATCAATCCTGAGGACATTCCGGAGGAATATGCCGACAAGGGCGCTTTCGCGGGCCTTGAGTTCCAGAAGGATGTGGAGAGGAAGATGTGGGAATATGCCCACGAGCATTCCGATTCGGAGAATCCTTTCGTCGCTCCGGCGCAGAGGATGGTGGATTTCTGCGAGGGTGAGGATTCGGAGGATCTTCCGGAGACTTCCTACAAGCCGGGTGTCGTTCCGGCTCCGCTGCACGAGATTCTTCCTCCGTTCATCGCTGAGAGGCTTCAGGATGCTTTCTCGATCGTGAACCAGAAATCGATGAGAGGGTACTATACGAATGACGCTCTGTTGATCGGTGTGGAGTCCAGGACTTCGTCTCCGGTCCGTATTCCGAGGAATCCTCGCAACTGCGAGGCGGACGCGTTCCCAGGACTTCTTCCGTGTGGCGAGGGTGCCGGATATTCCGGAGGCATCGTCTCTTCGGCCATCGATGGCATCAACTGTGCCCTTGCCGCGGCCCGCTCCCTCTCCGGAGCCGATGTGGAGGATGAGCCGCATGAATGGACCGCAGGCGAGACTTCTGAGGCTGAATAGTCTTGATTTATTTAATATAACGATCCCGGCCAGTAGTTCGATAGCTGGCCGGGATTTGTTGTCATCAATCAATCACTTCCCAAGTCTGACTGATGCGCTTGGAATCGAAATTGATGCTTTCCAGGAATGCCTGAAGGTAAGTCCATTTGAATTTTGTCCCAGATTCGTTCAGGAGCATGATGATGTCATAATGAGCGCCACCTTCCTTGATGATGTGGATTCTTGTAAGAGTTTTCGGCTGGAATCCATCCAGTTTGGAGGATTCTTTGGTGAATTCAGAATTCTCGACCGGAAGGTCGTAGAAGCAGACCAGGTCGGCTCCCGTCATTTTCCTGACCGACTCTCCGGTGATTCTGGTGATGTGCTCCTCAGTGTAAAACAGGTCGTTTGAGTCGCTGTTTTCCAGTGTTGTCATCCCGGACTCGTCCAAGATTCCCATGCCCTCCATCATCTCTCTGCTGATCAGGGCCATCTGTCCGTCCATCCGGTCCTCTTTACCTTTCTTGATAAGCCTATGCAATGCCTTTGTGTACAGCAGAACGCAATTGCCGTCATCGCTTTTGGCCATGACATTGATGAAGCGCCCAGAGTGCTTGTGCTCAAAGGTTTTGTTAGGTTTCCAGATCATGTCGGCCTCCTCCGCGCGAAAACCGTCCGGAACCTTTACTGAGATTCCGCACCATTCATATTGCTTGTCCATGATCGAGTCAACCTGACCATAAGCCTGTTGTGTGACTGCAAGTGTCAGTACGAGCGCTAGTGTTGACAGCAGCCGAGCATTTGTCCTAGTCATAGTGTTATAATTTTTTAGTATATTCGTATTATATTATTCTTTTGTGTAGAATACGGAATAATCAGTGGCGTTGTTGTAGCCAATACTACCTTGTTGTTTGTCAAAGTATGTAACATAGCCGAGAGAATCAATATAATCAATGTTTACCATGTGTAATGAGTATTGATTTTCTGTGTACATAACCCCAACAGTGGTCATAATGCTTGCTGAAAAATCAATGTCGTTTGTGTCTAAGTAATGAGTTTGTGCTTTGGGAAAGAAATGTCTAATAACGTCAAATATCTTGTCTGCAGGTACTCCATCATTCCCAAATTCGCTTATTATGTATGCGTTAATTGTCTCATAGGATGCTCCTCCCCATAGAGATAGAGATTGAGCTACGCAGTCACTTGGATTATCATAAGATCTTGTTTTAATTTGCTCTTTGTTGATAAACCCCTCTATTATAGTATACAATTCAGGATCGATGTTGATTTGCTGTGCGGATTCAGCTCTGTATTTCAGATCGTTACCGTCGATGTAAATTCCGAATCTCTTAATTGCTAAGGATAGCGTATAAATGTCTTCGGTAGATAGGCAATCAAAACTTTGGTAAGAGGACAATTGCAGATAATTTTCCTGCACATCATTTCTCTTAGAGAGTATTCTTTCATGCTCTGAGCACGAAAGGGTTAGTATGATCAGCATGAAGCTGATAATAGTTGCAAATATGCAACTTGATTTGTTAATAGAAATCAAGGTTAAAACGTTTTTTTTAGTTTCTACAAATATAACATTTTATTATAGATATACAAAAATATACAAAAAATAATCCTAAATAGGCAGAATAGGCAATACCTCAAAACGCCAAACTATTTTGTCCGACCAGTCCTCTTGACGGCTTCGCTCGCCTCATTCTCACATCGGCTTGACCATTGATGTTTCATGATGAGACTTCCTGTTTCATTCAGGACACCCCAAGCGATGACTTTTTCAAGTGCGTTCCACGCGTCGGCGCCGCCCAGAGTTGCCTGGGCGGCGAGTTGTCGGGATTTACATCGTCTTCAGGTGCCTCAGCGGACAAGTTCGAGAAAGATTCGCCGTTTAGTGTAGAGGTTGAGCGCGTTTCTGCGTCCGGATTTTATCCACTTTGCGGGCACGACAACGAACATTCGCAGGAACCGCTTGAGCCTCGCGGTCCTATCAAGCCCTTTGACCCGTCCGCCGATGACGTCAAGAAGGTGAAGGAAGAAGTTCTTGAGGATGGCGGTGGCGATGAGGAACACGGTGTTCTCCTTCAGGAAAACACCCTCTGGTGTACCAACCTTCGCCTTGCTGCCGTTTCGTACAGGAAAACACCCTCTGGTGTACCAACCTCCGCCTTGCTGCCGTTTCGTACAGGAAAGTGACTTTGGGTGTACCGACCGGAAGTGGTGACGGAGGCGGAGCGGTGATTTTGTGCGAAAAGATGAGTATATTTGTGGGTACGAGAGGAGAATTACGTTATGAAACTGAACAAGAGATTTTTCTATGGGGTGCTGACGGCGGTGGCACTGCTGGCGGCTGGGTGTTCGAAGGATAATACGGATCCGGTGCCCGATCCGGGTACGGGAGAGCAACTTGTCGAGAATCCTAAGGTCAGGGCGGCCGTTAGGACTATGATGTCGGAGGCGGCCAGGACGGAGTCAACCTTGAATGGCGTGGCGGTCTGGCAGGAGGGGTATGCGTCTTCGGGAGAATGGCCCAAGGGCTCTGACAATGACACACGGCGACAGATGTGGTCGGTTACCAAGACGTTCACCTCAATGGCTGTCGGGATAGCGGTCGGGGAGGGCAAGCTGAGCCTGTCCGAAAAGGTCGCGCCGATGTTCCCCGAGGAAGTCGCCGAGGCGGAAAAGAATATGACGGACGCGCAGAAGGCAAACCTTGAGGCCTTGACAGTCAGACATCTGCTGATTATGGCGAACGGCCACAAAAAGGATCCGACGGTTGAATATGCCACTGAATATTTCAAAAAGGATCCGTTCGGCTCACTCAAGTATATTCATAATGAATGGGTTGATGTCTCCGGGCTGCTGACAAAATATGACTCCACGCTGCCGGAACTTTTCTTTGGATATCCATTCGACGCGGCTCCGGGAGAGAAATTCTGCTACGACAGTTTCTCTTCCTGTATGCTTTCGGAGATCATCACAAAAAAGACCGGGGAGACGATGGCCGACTATCTCTACAAAAGGATGTTCAAGCCGATGGGACTGGACAGACCTGAGTGGGAGGATATCCATGGAGTGACAGCCGGTGGCTGGGGACTGCATCTTAGCACTGACGAGATGCTGGCGTTCGGCCGTCTCCTGCTGGACGGCGGGAAATGGGACGGGCAGCAGATCATCCCTGAGGACTATCTCAAGGAGGCCGTCAAAGATCAGATCAAGGACCGGATGAATAATGGTCAGAACTACTCCACGACCGGTTACGGCTACCAGATCAGAACCCGTTCCGACGGGTCACTTTATATGGCCGTAGGACTTTTCGGACAATATATCGTTGTGATTCCAGATAAGAAGGCCGTGATCGTGATGACCTCTGCGATGCCGTTTGACGCTGACAACATCCTTAAGGATCTGTCAAAGGTTATGGCGCTCCTCAATGGTGATCTTGATTCCAGTGTGAAGCCGCTCGAACTGGCCTGGAAGTACATTGTGCCGGAGCTTTAGTCATGGACTATTTGAGAAAGCGGAACAGGCATATTCATAAAAACTTGAGAATATATTCATAAATGGCTGCGGAAGAGGATAAGAAAGGGGCATTCGCTCCGATGATGGAAAGCGGCGTGCACGCTGGGTTTCCGTCGCCGGCGCAGGACTACATCAATTCGTTCATCGACCTCAACAAGGAGTTGGTGCGGCATCCGGCGGCGACTTTTTTCGCCCGTGTGGTCGGCGATTCGATGGTGGACGCCGATGTGAACGAGGGTGACGTGCTGGTGGTGGACAAGTCGATCGAGCCGAGGGAAGGGGATATGGCCGTCTGCTTCATCGACGGGGAATTCGCCTTGAAGTTCATCTCCTTCAGGGATCCGGCCGATGCATCGCGCTCTGTCAAGGCCTCCAAGCCGGGCGTGTCCTATGATATTCTTAAGCATCAAAGAATATGGCTGCTTCCGGCCAATGAGAAATATCCTCCCATCGAAGTGACTGAGTCCAATGATTTTACGGTCTGGGGAGTTGTGACCTACGTCATCAAGAAGGTGTGTACGCGTTAGTTGACTGCAACAATTTTTTCGTGTCCTGCGAGAGGGCTTTCCAGCCGGAGTTGGAAGGCCGTCCGGTCGTGGTGCTGTCCAACAATGACGGATGCGTGGTGGCCCGCAGCAACGAGAGCAAGGCGATGGGCATCAAGATGGGGACTCCGTTCTTTAAGGTCCGCTATCTGGTGGAGCAGGGGAGACTTGTCGTGCGTTCGTCCAACTACACTCTTTACGGTGACCTTTCCGCGCGGGTGATGTCGCTTCTTGCGGAGACGGCCCCCCGGTTGGAAGTCTATTCAATTGACGAGGCCTACATGGACATGGACGGTGTCGCGCCAGAGCATATTCCGGGAATATGTTCGGCTTTGGTGACGAGGATCCGTCGCTGGACGGGCATTCCTGTCAGCATCGGAATAGCCGACACAAAGACCCTTGCCAAGGTCGCCAACCATTTCGCAAAAAAGTACAAAGGGTACCGCGGCGTCTGTGTCATCGATTCCGAAGAGAAGATCCGCAAGGCATTGGCTTTGACTCAGATAAAAGAGGTTTGGGGAATAGGTCGGCGAGGCGCTCCGAAGCTGGAGTCCGTCGGGGTCAAGACGGCCTTGGACTTTATTAAGAGGCCATGCGAGTGGGTTCGTGGGATGATGGGAATAGGCGGAGTGAGGACTTGGTCCGAGCTTCAGGGCAGACGGATGGTCGAGGATGAGCGTGACGAGAAGCGCAAGAGCATCTGCACATCCCGTTCGTTTGACAAGATGGTGACGGACCTGGAGGAGATGACTTTAAGAGTCTCCGATTTTGCCGGAAAATGCGCCGAGAAACTCCGCTCGGACGGCACTGCCGCATATTCAGTGGGCGTATTCATCCAGACCAACCGCTTTCGGGATGACCTGCCGCAGTACTTCCCGAACGCCAGCGTCAGGCTCGATGTCCCCGCCAACAGCACCCAGGAGGTCGTTGCCGCCGCCCTGCGCGCGTTGAGGATGGTCTTCCGCAATGGCTTTGAATATAAAAGGGCCGGCGTGACCGTCTCCGACATCGTTGAGGCCGATGCGATCCAGACCACCCTGTTCGATTTCGATCAGGAGGCCCGTGACCGTGACGACCGCATATCCAAAGTGATGGATCTGGTCAACACATCCGGCAAGAACCTCCTAAGGCTTGCCACCCAGCGTCCCGGCCACTATTCCGACGGCATCCGCCGCGAATTCTGCTCCCGCCTCTACTCCACCTCCTGGTCAGAACTCCTGGAAATCAAATAGCCTGCTTCATATTACTGAAACAGGCTGTCTGTCGTACGTCGAGAAATAGGATTATTTCACCTTCTCCCTCTTGCCGAGCTTCTCGCGGACGAGGAGCGGCTCGTTGGTCGTTATGCAATCGACACCGAGATCGATCATATCCTGGATGTCCTTCTCCTTGTTGACGGTCCAGCAGTTGATGCTCATCTTGTTGTCGCGGGCCTGCTTGAACCATGTCGGGTTCTTTCCGAAGACCTTGTACTGGTAGTCAACACCGTTGATTCCGAGCTTGGCGAGTTCCTCAGGGCTCTTGTCCTTGTCCAGGTACTGAACCGTGAATCCAGGGCAGAGGGCGGCGAGCCTCTCGCACATATTCAGACTGAATGAGATGAAAATCACACGCTTAGGGTCGTACAAACCGTGCTCCTTGAGAGCCTTGACGCTCTGGTCGACCATATAGTCCTCGTGAGCCTTGTCAATCTGCTTCTTGAGCTCGAACACCAGCACGGTCTTCTTGCTCTTCTCTCCCTGTGCCAGATACTCGTCCAGAGTCGGGATCTTCTCGCCGTTCTTCAGGCGGCAGTCCTTGAAATCAGCGTAGTCGTGATTCCAGATGCGCATCCCGTCGATGTCCGGATCGTGATGCACGAGCATAACGAGGTCGGAAGTGATGTGAACATCGAACTCGCTGCCCCACAACCCGTTCTGCTGCGCCAGTTCAAGCGATTTGATGGAGTTCTCGGCGTACCCGGCCTCCTCGCAGTTCCAAAATCCTCTGTGCGCCGTCACCGCGATCTTCTGCGGAGCGCACGAAGCGGCCAGCGCAACCAATGCACCCACCGCCGCAACTTTAACGATCTTTTTCATATTCATTGAATATTACAGTTATTAATATGTCCATTTCTGTCCCGGAAGCACTCGGTAATTTAGCCATAAGTTCCTGTCGGTGGTATGATGACCGTTCTTTCGGTCACGAGCCTTGGCTTTTGCTGTGTTGTTTCCGCATCAAGGCTTGTGACGACAAACCGTGGATTTGCGGTTTTGCTTTCCGTACCAATGGTTTTAAGGACAAATGTAGTAATTTTATGCCGATAAGTAAAGTCCGGAAACAGACGACGATGGCCCGATGACTCCCAAGGTTCATAGCACTTCCAACAGACGTAATAAATGCTCGTGGCATCTAATACGTTAATAATCAATCTGAATGGATAACTATCTGGTGCCTATGTCAGTACTGGATGATAGTATTTCATCGTTGATTATCAGAAAGTTAAGTGCTGCGGCACAATTGCTGTCTGAGATGACTGACGTGAAGCAATATCCGATTTTTGCCATAGTCATATTCAATCGGCCTGAAAACGCAAGTTTTTATGTACTTTTGTCCCGCAATTAAAATGATTATGATGAAAAGGACTTTATTGGCATTGGCGATGCTTGCGGGCACGATCAATATTTTCGCACAGGCTCCGGAATATCTTCCGGAATGGAAAGAAGGGTATCTGGACATCCACACGATCGCCACGGGAAGGGGTGACGCGGCGTTGATTGTGATGCCGGACGGGACTTCGATGATGATCGATGCCGGCGATAACGCAAAGGCGAAGGACACACAACATCCGGACAATACAAAGAAACCGGGTGAGTGGCAGGCTATTTATATGAAGCACTTTATGGCTCAGCTTCCCGACAAGGACAACCTTGACTACGCAATGGTCACCCATCTCCACAACGACCACATAGGCTCGATGAAGGATGCGCTTCCGGGCACGCACGGCTATGCGCTTTCCGGGATCACCCTCGTGGGCGAGCATATTCATTTCAACAAGTTGGTTGACAGGGCATATCCAGACTATGACTTCCCGTCCAGAGAGAATGTCTTGAATGCGAACAAAGGGTTCATTGAGAACTACATAGGCTTCGTTAACTATTCAGTAGAACGAGGTATGACTGCGGAGAAATTTGCCATCGGAAGCAAGAGACAGTTCACGATGGTTCACAATCCGAAGAAATATGCCAAAGACTTCGAGATCAGGAACCTTGCCGCGAACGGTGAGGTCTGGACGGGACACGGCAAAAAATCCGTGAAGATGTACAGCGGAGACCCGACTCTGTTTGACGAGAACATGAACTCCTGCGCCATTCGTCTGCGCTACGGGAAATTCTCCTACTTCAACGGAGGCGATCTTTCCGGCGGGAACTGGCCGATCTTCAAGTCTCAGGAAAGGGATTTCGAGACTCCTGTCGCCAAGGTCTGCGGCAAGGTCACGGTGATGAAAGCCAACCACCACGGCTATTTCGACACCTGCAACGCGTTCTTTATGCAGACATTGTCACCACAGGTTATCATAATCGATGCCAGAAGCCAGAATCATCCCGTCCCTTCCACAATGACAAGAATATCCGACCCTCTGGTCTGGAAAGGAGACCGTGACTACTACATAACCGTGGATCAGGCCCGCAAGAAGCTCGGTGAGGAACTCTGGAGCAAATTCAAGCCGTGGGGCCACATTGTCGTCCGTGTCTATCCCGGAGGAAACAGCTACCAAGTCTTCGTCCTCGACGCGGACTACACAGACTACCGCATAAAGTACAAGTCCGAAGTCGTCAATCTGTAAATGACGACTGTCATAGACACCATTGCCGTGCGCTAGAGAGACCTTTTTGCGCACCAGGTGCTCGAGAAACTACATTCCGTGTGTTGAAGTGACCTTCTGACGCACCGAGGTTTCTGGAAGCATATTCTGTGCGCCAGAAACAGCCTTTCACGCACGATTAATAGGAGAGTTTCCGCCAATCATCCTGGAATGTCTCCCTCATCATTCCTGCGGAGATGAAACCGGCGAGTTCCTCGGCTGCCTTTTGTGCCGCTCCAGTCATCCTATAGCCGGAGAATGGCCTGTCTGTGAATATGGCGCAGACTACGGCATATTCAGGCTCAGCCTTAGGGAAGAATCCGGCGAAGGTCTCTCCTGCCCGGGATGAACAGCCATATTCATTGAACCTTGACACTGATGTCCTACCGATGAGGCACTCCTCCTTGCCGCAGTCGAGTGCGCTGATAATCAAACTTCTGTCGATTTCTCCATACCTTGATGGGGGAATATCCCTTCCGACACCTAATCTGAGATGCGCGCCGACTATATTTCCAGAAGCCAGCGCACTATAGAATGTCATTACGTGCAAAGGGGAGACTTTCATTGAATATCCTCTTGACAGGGCTTGAACCGTTTGTTCGGACCATTCCAGGCTCTTCGGATCAGGCATTTCTACTTGCTTCACACCCTCGACTTCAATAGTGTTCCAATCATCTTCGGGCAGGAATGACCTAAGTGCGGCTACATAGTGTCCGGGAATATTCTTGTATGCCTCCAGAATGCATCCTGAGGCGATGTACTCTTTTAACCCGGCATCTGAATGGAACATTCCGTCATCGAGCGCCACCGTCCAGGTGAGCGGCTCCATCACGGGGCCAGGCTCGTATCCAAAACAGGCGGCAAGGTTATAATATTCATCGACATTCGCATTCCTGCTGAAGTTTACTATGACGGGAACATTTCCGCTCCAGACGTTCATCACCGCAATGCAAGCCCCTTTGATCCGCTTGTCGTCCAGGATGGCATTCCGCAGCAGCGAATCGGCTTTTCGTTGCCAGCAAGTGTCGATGGTCGATTCCCATTCCTTGTTCTTCTTCTCATCCGCCTTTCTGTTTCCGCATCCAATTATCAAACATCCTGCGCCTAACAGTGTGGCCGCTACAGCCAATATCTTATTCATTGTCATTGCTTAATCAGTTAATATTTACGTGCTCGGAAAATTCCACAGCCACTTTCTCCACTGCTCCTGTCGTCTGGTAGGCTTCCGGCAACAGCGTGGTGAACACCGCGCATACGATGGCGAACTGTGGATTCTTTTTCGGGAATATCCCAGCGAACGTCTCCGCCGCATAGCCGCTCCATCTTGATTCTGAACTTCTGCCGACAAGGCCAGCCGTTCCATATTTGTCGAGCCTTTCTATTATTAGATTCCTCTCATCTCCCAAGAGCCGCGGCTCTTCGTCATAACTCTTTTTTACGAGGTAGGGGAGTCTCCTCACTCCGGTCGTAAGTGTGCTGTAGAACGCCGCTATGTGTGTTACAGTCATCTTCATTGTCCATCCTTTTGCCAGCTCCTCAACATCTGATTCTGACCAATCTTTGGATTTAGGACTGTGAATTTTGACATTCGATGCTCCGTGTATATCTTTCCATATATATTCCTCCGGTGGAAGGCACTCGGTGAGTGAGTTGACAAAATGCTCCGGCGTAACTTTGTAGGTCTTTGTCATCTTCCCTAAAGCGAGCGCCTCGGCCATTGACTCCTTTGACCTGAACATCCCGTCCTTCAGAGCCACCATCCAAGTGAGCGGCTCCATTATCGGCCCGGGCTCATATCCCAGCTCCATCGCCCAGTTTCCGAGTCCGAAGCCCTCATCCGAATTGTGGCTTAGATTCACAACGACCGGCAATCCACCATCCTTGACATCCATCACCACAAGGCACGCCTGCTCGAACCCTTTGATGTCCTTGACGCCAAACCACAGCAGCGAATCCGCCAGCCGCTGCCAGCGAAGATCAATCATCGTACGGACATCTTTCCCTGAATATAATTCCTCCTCATACGCACCGATCAGCCCGCTGCTGTTGTTGAACGGAATGTCCGGACAGTAGTACCCCAGCACGCTTTGCGCCAGAGCTCCGCACCTGTAAGTCACCGTGTTCGGGTACATCTCTACCGCCACTTTCCTTCCCCTTCTTTCCCCACGCTCGAAGCCAGCCAGCACTTTCCCGCTCCGGTCCAGCACGTGTGCCCCGTAAACCGCATTCTCAACCCTTCTGAAAGCCAACCACCTTACGCCGAGCGTGATTGCTGCCAGTGCCAGCACGAGGGCCAGAAAACGGCCAATCATTCTATTCGTTATCATAAATCAAATGTTTTATGAAATATGGAGTCTTCATTCTCCTTGAATCTATCACTTAGTCCTTTTACGATGCTTGATCAGGGTAATGTTATTTTCTCCGCCTACCCTATTTTCTCGTGTTGCCGTTATCTTACTTGTTTTCCATCAGCGTTGATGAGCGTCCCGTCGTATGAGACATCCTTACATAGGTATAAATCTGGGCCGAGGGCCTCGATGTCTTTGTAGATCGGTGGAGTGATTATCTTGCCGGTCGGGGACATTAGACCGTACCAATCGTATTGCGCCTCGTATTGCAGACAGTGGGCTATCGCTTTCTTGGTGTCAGGCGCGGCAACTCCATAGAAATTGCCATCCTCATCATATTCCTTTACCGGTTCTCTGAGTTCCATAGTGTCGTAAATCAATTGTTCAACGCTATGAATGTAGAAATCGTTGATGAGCTCGCCGCTCAGCGTGTACTTTCGGATGGTGTGGTCCGGCATAACGGCAGTGATCATACTTCTGTCAACAAAATAACTGGCTTTTGTGAAAGGGAGAATTGTGTCCAGGTTTGAAGTCATCACACTTCGCTCATCTCCTTTGGTGACAATCCATAAAGAGTCGGCGAGTTCGATGTTGTCATATTCGGCCTCCAGAACCCACCTGCCTTGCCGGTCCATAAGTCCGACCGCATTGAGGTCGGGGGTTGGAACAGCACAAAGGTTGTTGTGGAACACGCGTCTGCCAAAGTACCGATCATTTGGCACTTGTGTGTCAATCACGACATTACCTGCGCAGTCGATGAACTTCACCCATCCGCCGTCATCCACGCAGGCGAGTCCGTCGGAGTAAACCCAGGCGTGAGAGTATCTTGGTTTGATAACAGGTGTGCCGGTCTTCATATTGAAATACCCACGGAGTTTTCCTGTTTTGTAGCACACCAACGAGTCCTTGCCGCACGGCAACGCTATCCAGTCAATGTCAGAGATGGTCTTTTTGCCGTTGGCATTCTTGACAAAACCATTCCTGCCGAAATTTGAATAATAACATACGCCGCCGGAGAGGCGATGTGTTTCATAGCTGTCTTCGCTGACTACGAATTTTCTGGGAATAATTTCCACGCAGGCCTGCACCGCAATGTACACAGCGATGGCGGCGATCACCACCATTGTAACGGTGAAGCTTGTAGCCACGATGCGTCGAAGAACTTTGCCATACTTTGAATCATCCTTCATCCCCAGAAGCACGCCAATCCAATTGACGATTCCCAAAAATATTCCAGTCAAACCTTGCCAGAACAGTACAAAAGCTTTTTTCATTTTAATTTGTTTTTTTGAATATGCACGTGGTGTTACCGGTCAATCCCAGAAGCAGAACTTGTCAAACGATGTGTCCTGCACGAAGACCTTCGGACCAAAAGTCATCTCTTTGGGCTTTTCGATGTCGGTTGCCTTGCAACAGGCGAACGCGCATTCCTCGACTTCGACAGCCGACCTGAACTTGAGGTGGCTCAATTCCTCGTTATAGTAGAACGCTTCCGCGCCGATTTTCTTCAGTGACCTCGGAAAATCTGCGTTCCTGATGCTGGATGGATAGAAAGCCCGCGCGCCTATTCCCTCCAATCCTTCCGGGAAGTTGATCTCTTCAAGGTTGTCGCAGAAACGGAACGCATAGTCATGAATATTCCTGACTCTCTCATGCAATGTGACTTTCCTAAGATTCCTGCAGAACATGAATCCGTCTATGGTCTCGACCGTCCCGGGAATGTCTATCTCCCTCAAAGAATAGCAGCATTCAAAGCTGTCAAGATGGGTCAATCCGGCTGGAAGACTGACACTCTCCAATGCTTCGCAATGCCTGAACGCATGACTTCCAATGCTGGTGATTCCATTGTGCAACTGGATGCTTTTCATAGATTTGCATCCGTCGAAAGTGTCATTGAATATTTCCGTAACAGACTGCGGCACAGTGAATATCTCCAAAGACTCGCATCCCATGAACGCCGCCGCTCCGATAATATTGATTCCGCCGTGCAACGTTATATTCCTGAGCCTTTTCTGAAGGCAGAAAGCGAAAGGGTCGATGCAAGTGACGGAGTCCGGAACGGTAAAATATTCCTTGTCCTCCAGACAAAAGATCAGTCTCGTCATGTCCTTTGAATATAGCACCCCGTCCTGAATTGTCAGAAATTCAGACTGATTGTCAACTTGGGAGATCTTTACCTTGAAATATTTTGTCGGAGCCGCCCAGACAAAAGGTCTCTGCTGGTAAGAGGCGAAAGGGCTTTCCCATTTCCCGGAAGGAATACGCAACGATTCCGGCAGATGCAAGGTCCATATCCTGTTATACTTCTTCCAAAGCGGCTCATCGCCGTTGAATATGACATCTTTGTCGTAGTTTCCTTCTTCCACATGGTAGATCCAGTCGTAAAGCTTATCCACCATGTCCTTGCTATTTAGTACCTTTTCCACCTTATTGATGTCTTTGTCTTCAAGCAATACGGCTTTCCTGACGACATCAATCAGATTCTCGATTATCTCAACCTCCACAACATGTATGTCGCCAGTCCGCTTGTAAACACTCAGTTTACATTCTCTCTTGTTGGAGTCAAAGACATACTCGAATTTCGCCTTGATGGCTACATAGCAATGACGGGCCTCGGAGTACGGTTTAAACTGCTTCTGGCTTTCCTCCGTCATTCTCTGAAGATAGCCCCTCAGTACATTCCTATCCACGGCGATGTCGCGAATCTCCGTTCCTGGCGTCTTCATCGTTCTCATTATTAATTAACTTCTTGATTCTGTCCATTGTGCTCATGAGTCAGGGTTTTTATGATGTCTTCCATTTTTGTATATTGAGAGACATTCCATCCGGAATCTATCACCTATCCACCGATTTCATCACAAGATTAACCAGCTTCTGGTTCTCCTGCGAGGAGTACCAGCACCCCTTGGGCGGGTGAATCCCATCACAGAACTCTCTCGCAGTCAAGGCCGAACCATTCCGTCAAGACATCCTCGACCTTTCGGTGGATTTCGGGCGTGATGTTGTCCTTCACTTTCTTGTAAACGTAGGCGACAGCCGCACCCTCGTCCAGAACGCCCAGCAGCTTGTACACCGAACTCGGAATCAGGCTGACAGGGGAGACCGTGTAGATCAGCGCCGCGTAGATCAACACCTTGTCAAGCGCTGAAGTCCTCTCGTCGCCCATCACGAACCAGAACTGAAGCAGCGGCCTGGCCGCCGTCCTCCCGACCCTCTGCGCATAAGGCTTCAACGACTCCATCACATCACTCATCTTCCCCTTCCAGTCAACCCCTTTCACCTCCTCCAGAAGTGAATGAATATCCTTGCCCATGATGCTGTACACAAGGATTGTTATGCAGATCGCTATCAACATGTTCATTTACTTTTGTGGTTTGTGCAATGCCATTGTGTAGCCGCACCTTTTGCATCGCGTGCCGCTGTTAGGGCTGATCGAGCCGACACTTTCATAAAGAAAGTAATGATTGTCCCTTACGTGGTCGTGGTTAGGGCATTTAAGTCCTCTGATTTCTCTTAGTGTTCCCATGTGTCTGTCATTTTCATTATTCCCCAAAAGTACGAATAGTTTTCACAAAACCGGAACGAACCAAGCCGAGAATTTCCAAAGATTTTTCGAGACAGACTTTCATATTCTCCTCGTCATTGTAGAAGAATTCACAACTTGCGGTGACATTCTTGAAAGTCTGGTCAATGTAAACCTTGGCGAGTTTGATGTCGCGTGTCAGCTTGTTGCACGCCGCGAGTACTTTGGTCACTTCTCCCTCTTCAAACTCGTAGAATTGTGGAAAGATCACGGACAGAAAATTTTCTTCGGACTGAGTTCCCAGCACGTAGAAACTTTTCATCTGATAGCGGATCCGAAGGTCTCCGTCATCGTCTGTCTGTGGTTTGTAGCCAAGCTCTTGAAGTATTGAGGTCACCTTTTCTTGTCTAGTCATATCGCTTTGAATATTTATTGGTTGTTGTCATCCGTGGTTTCTTCTTCCTCCATCTTCTGAATAGTGTTGCGAACGACGAGGAGGGCGATCGTAAGCTCATGGATCATGCGGCTGAGAAGTTCTTCCAGATCATCGTTCTCAAACAGTTCCCGTTCATAGAAGAGCCACAAGTTGTCATTGAAGGTGTAGGCCTTGACGTACTTGAGTGTGGAGTTGATCTTCTCACACAAGGTATAGTACTTTATGATGTCCTCCTTATCCAAGTCGTAGATGCCTGGAATTGAGAGGTTGAGGAATTTTTCGTCATCCTCGTTGTACATATAGAGAAAGTTGATTCCCTCGTATTTGAAGGCATAATCCAATGTGCCAACCTCTGTCAAGCTGAACCCCAAGTTGTTCAGGGTCTCCAAAATCTTTTCTTTCATGATATTCGTTTTTAATTAATGTTTGAATCCGATTGTTACGGGTTTTAACCCGGTGTCTTTGGGTGAGAACTCGCATCTTATCCGCTCGTACTCACGCAGAGATTTTGAGGTCACCGAAGGATTTCTTGTCCCGATGATTTCCTCAAGAAGGTTCTGGGTTATTCCCATCCTCCTGCCATCCTTGCCTTCTATGCTCTCGTTGAACTTCCGGCGAGCCGCTGACTTCACAATATAGCTGATGTCGCTGCAGTTATAACCTTCTGTCATATCCGCAAGTCTGTCGGTGTCAATCTCTCCTTCGATTGGAAGCTTGGCAAGAGCCAACGTGAAAAGGCTTTTGCGGGCCTCCGCATCCGGCATGTCGATGTACACCAGCTCATCGATGCGTCCTGTGCGCAGCACGGCCTTGTCAATCCGTTCCGGATGATTTGTGGCCGCAATCACATAGACCCCCTTGTCTGAAGCATTGTTGAGCATGCAAAGAAACTCGTTCACCTCGCTGTCATAGTGCTGGTTTCCCTCGTCTCCCGAGCGGCAGGGAACCATCGCGTCGAACTCATCGAAGAACAGTAGTGTGGGCGCTTTCTTCTCCGCATCCTTGAAAACCTCCCCGATCTTCTGCTGCGTTCCGTGAATCCAAGTGCAGGCAAGGTCATCAGGCACAATCTTGATGAAGTTGATCCCGATTTCTTCAGCCATCTTTTCCGCAAAGAAAGTCTTGCCACATCCCGCAGGACCATAAAAAAGCATTGCTGGCGGCTTGATACCGTAGGCTTCGGCATATTCACGGTTCTGAAGCACATTGATGAAGCCTTCCGTGACCATCTTCTTCAACTCCTCCATGCCCGCGACATCACCAAAGCCATGACCTTTCTTCTTCGTCTTGCGCTTCGGTTCTTGTGTGGCGGCTTCCACTGCCACAACCTTTGTCTGCCGCTCTTCCGCCACAGCACCGGTCGGCCCAAGCCCGCAGATGCGGCGTACCCAGTCTCTTTCAGCGTCTGATGTGTTCATGTTCTTACCTCCTTCTCGTTTAACTTCTGTGATAATAGAGCGGCATTTCCGGCAAAATCTATCATCGAATATGTGGCTATGCGATCTTGAATATCAAAGTGCGGCGCTACTCAAAGGCATAGATGCAGATGCCTCTATTGAACACTATATTGTCTTTGTGCGAAACACCCCATTTGATTTGCATGTTATCCTCGACGGTTACTTTCATCTGCTCTGCCAATTCCATTATTTCGTCCATCATGATCTCTTCGCCTTCTTTGTGATAGATATTCATGATAAAGCATGACAATTTCCCTGATGTGTATTTCAAGATTTCCTTTGTCGCCAATTCGGCCAATTGTTTGACAGAGATATTGTCTTCAACTCGTACTGCGGCAAGAGGACGATGATGTTTCGCGAACATTTGGAAATCATTCCAATCAAGTTGTATCATTCCGTCTCTCGGCATGATGTCGAAGATGTAGGTCTTTGCGATTTCCCATTCTCTTGTAATTACTTGTACCATATTAATATATCCTTTTTATACATAAGTTTTCCACCTTGTCTCGGAATTCTTTTTTATTGACGAAATCTTGAATTGATTTGATGGTCTTGCATGCTACAATGAAAACTGAATATTTTCTTGTCTTCTCGCCGTCGCTATTGATTGCCAACGTTATTGCCAAAGAATATAAAGCTGGCACGATGTCCATCCTCATTAACGAAAATCCGATACTCTTTATCACGTTGAGACTTAGATTCATTGTTGCATTTGCCATATTGTCGAAGGGTAGAAGTCTATCCAATCTTTCTATAAACTTATTATCGTTTAACACTTGATTGACAAACGCCACGAATTTGTCCACGTTTTGTTGTAAGCACTCGATGGAACTGTTGTTTTCCTTTGAATTGTTCATAAATATAGTTTATCATTTGTAAATAAAGAGAATACAAAGTTTGGCGCTCTATCAATGCCAAGCGCCAAACTCATCATGCTAATTCTTTTTCCACCATTCCTTGATGGCCTTTTCAAACCGCTTGTTCAGGCGGGAGTAACGTGTGTCAAGCCAAGAGCGCTCCTTACCGACACGTTTCGCCACTTCTACAGGTGCGGTGTTCTCAATGAAACGAAGTGTCCAGATAAGTCGATCTTCATCTGACCATCCGAGGGTTTTCGGAAACTCATATAAGAAAGAGGCTACTTTTCCTTGAAGTTCTTCATTCTGAAGACCAACACCAAGAACATCAGCCAAAGGACTTGCGTCCCGCTTCTCCTCCTGCCACTTTATGAACTCCTGAGCAAACTCATCCGACACCTCAATGTTGTGTGGCGACTTGTCACGCAACACGATGTCCTCGTAGTGACTGTCGCTGCGGATAAGTTTGTCCTTAAGGCTGTTCTCGGCCTTTATCTGGACTTTACGAAATTCTGAGGCATCAATCCCCATCTCCTTAATGATGATGGATTTATCTTTGCGTTCCACGAGTGTTGCCATAAGCACATTCTTGTATAGACCATCGGGCATCATCTCTGAGATCACACATTCCCAGAGATATGGATCTACAGACATCCCAAGTAAACGAGTGTTTCCGGATGTACGCCCACGGTTCACGTGAATCATCCTCATTTCCTCAAGGTAACGCATGACCTCATGTCTTGCGATCTGATCAAGCCAGCAGAAGAAACTGCTTTTGTAGGAATATTTGTCAAGAACACCCCATGTGCCGTTATCCCAAAGATGAGTATAGAGAATATTCCCGAATTCCTCAACAGACACATCTACATTATGGGTGTGTTTGATCTGAGAGATAATCCTTGATCTTAGGCGACTTATGTTACAATCTTTGCTGTTCGTACCATAGAAGAACCTTTCCGCAAATATCTGATCACCAGACTTCAGGCGGCTGATGATCTTATCGGCTTCCTCGGTGTTTGCCAGATGCCAGGCAATATCTCGTGTTACGTTTGCATAGTAACGCATCCATCCCTTGTCTGTCTCAAAGTCTTTACCGTCTTCTGCCACTTTATCCATGACCATCTTGCAGAGAGTGTCTTCACTTGTGGAGATAGACTTCCCCTTGCTTTCGATTTCCAAACGAACTTCAGTCACTATACTGAGAATCGTGTCCGCTGTTGCTGAATTCTTCATGCCTGTCAGAGTCTTTAATGTTTGCATACGAAAAACCGACACTTGCACATCGGTTACAGTGCAAATGTCGGAAGGTTCTGACAGGTTGGCCGTGCTTTGTTATGTGAACATTTTGTCGAGATTAGTTTCTGCTGAAATTCAGTTGCTTACGCTGATGGATCAATCGATTTTTCACACTAAATCAAAGACATTATCTCAGGCGGTATGATAATATGCTCAGGCAGAACCGTAAGATGAGATGTTGTGTCCTTCAGCAGGAATGGATCCGCCGGTTCCTGCATCCTTTCACAAGCCATTCCCACATCGTCACGTATGCTCTTGAGCACAATGTACAACCCTTTTTGCTGAACTTCGTTGTTCACATTGAAATTCTTGATCATGTCGGTGAAAATCGTTTCCCCGCTTATTCCATACGTCATCTCATAGAGTTTGGAGAACAACTGTTTGTACTGCGTGAGGTTGAGCGTGTCAACCATATCCCCATTCTTTTTGCGGTCAATCAGATAGATGAGGTACAGGATGAATCCGGCCTTTCTGGTGAAGTGCACCATGAGTCTCTCTTCCTCTCTCCTTATGTAGAGACGGTAGCGGCCATCATTCTTTCGGTTTTTATCCGCGGAATTTGCCTTGCATACCTCCAAATCTACTGTAGAGGCCTGGGCCAGACGAAAAGGATTGACGAAGTCATTCATTTTCTCCTGTAACTTGGGTGATTGATTCAGGAAGAATAATTTCCATGTCGCCGGATCAATGGAGTTGAACACCAAGTCCAGTTCAGCCTCGATTTTTGGATCCGGATGCTTACGTAATTTATGGAGATTATTCAACATGCTCTCAAAGCTTTCTTTCTGCCTCTGATGGGTAATGATTCCGTCAATGTTAAGCCGCTCCTTGATGGAAGATGTTGAGGCGGCCATTCCAAATGATGGATTCTTAAAGCTCTCCGCAAGCTTGGCAAAATAATTTGACCAGAACTTCTTGCTTGAAGTGGCATTCCTGACCAGAGCAGTCAATTCATCCGGATCTTCAATAGCGAGTGCTTTGAGTCTCTGTCCCATGTCGAATTTGGCGACACGCTCGGCGGCATACATGATCAGACCGATATTCATGAATAGTTGGTCTTCATCCGTTTTTGCCACGATGAACCTCTTGCCGTCCACGACAGGACTAAACAACTGTATGATAATGTTATCTCCATGCCCCTCAACACGCTCCTTGATCTTGGGATGGTTCTTCAGTTCCACGCTTGGAATGACTTCCAGTTCGTATGAATTAAAGTAATCATCCTTGTTCATGCTCTGTTTGAATCCCTCCATGACATTAATCGCCGACTGTGCCAATGAGGATTCCGGCTCGGCTATCAGATAGATGCAATTGTCCGTGAACTGCCCAACCGCACATTTTTCCTCAATGAGCACTCCAATGCACGGCTGATCTATGGGGGAGTTGTCTGTTATTCTCATTTTACTTTTTTGCATTGATGTGGTTCATCATCGATTGCCCGTAAATATCATTTGATGCGGATGAGCTTGTTTTTGAATCACTTTACAAATCATTCAGCTTGATGTAAAAACTACTAGTAACAGAATTGTAGTTCTCAAGTCGGTGAATGAACTGAAGTCGTTCATTCAGGATGAATACTTTCATAGTGCTGTTTGACTTTTCGAATACTGCATATGATGGTTTACCTTCTGAATATGGTTTACTCTTTAAACATCTCATTTCATCTGCCACATACGACTTGTATATGGCTGCTTCATTGGCAGATAATTCTTTGATGGTAGTTATCTTCTTCTTGTAATTTCTATGCTTGTTAATAATCGGACCATACTTCAAGATATAGAGTAAACTTATAATTGCGTCTATTATTTCATTCATAATGAGGCGTTTTATTTATTGTAACAAATACTTTTTCTAAAGGCAGCCTTGAATATATAGGAATACCGCTGTAGATGAAGTACATCCTTATCGATTCCGATTCTTGTGGTAAAGGCCAAAGTGACTTAAAAATGTTATTTGCCGTTTCAGTTGTAAATGAGGATGTGCCTAATATATTACAGAGAAAAGCATTCCCAACTCTATAAGTGTATGTCATATATAATCCCCTACGAGCATTGATTTGCTTTTCTTTTACTAACTTATCAAACTCTTTAGGACTATCAAATTTCAGACAATGTGGTAACTTGCTGTAAATTTTAGGAGCATGCTTCTCTATTGTCTTTTGAACATTGAAGTATGTCCCAATGTAACTTGTTATATTGGGGAATGGTAATCCGATTCCTCCTGAATGAAAATACCCCGTAGCTCCACACATAGACGAAATAATAAACGAGAGGATGGTTTTTGTGATCGTTTTTAGATCAATTGTTTCTATATCACTATAATACTTTCTTGCCAAAGTAATGTCAAGCGATAACCAGATAGAAGCTAACACTATTGGCTTTATAGGGGAACTTCCTTCCTCTTCTACCAATTTGGAATATTCCGGCTTGAAATGCTTTATTATTTTTTCTACAAAAATGAATACTTTGGGAATAGCATCTTTTATTTCTGTAATTATCGAAATGCCCCCACTGGCCAAATCCATATGAAAAACCATAATATCTTCGTAACTAATAGTAGGATCTTCCTCCCTATTGTTGCCACCAGCATTGGTGGCTCGTTTGATAAGTTTTTCTGTGAACTCTAAAAAAGAATTACACAATTTATTAGGGATAACATCATATAGTTCATTGTAACACTTTAATGCGGAATCACAATTGGTAATGTTCTTATTTAGAATATTTCTTATTGTAAGTAAAAAATTCAAATTTTGATTATCCTCTAGAAACAACGAGAATACAGAAGGAGCTGTAATAATTTTCGCCAATGTGATCAATTCCTCACAAGTGTAGTTGTTTCTTCTTAATGAAGATATAGACGTTACTTCATAGCCACACTCCGACAAAGAGATTACATCATTATAAGTTAGGCATAATTGCCTAAAGAGTGTCTTGATATCCTCTATTGATAAATTTTTGTTTATCAGTGTCCTAAATCTTTCGATATCTCCAACTGTTGATATAATACCGGGGATTTCAGACAGTAAAATCTCTTTTGAACAATTTAACTTTCTTATGAGTCCTATGTCTAATTTAACGTTGTTGATGCAGTTGACAATCTCATCAACTGACAGGCTCATTTCCTGTAAAAGATATTTACTGTCTTCAAATGAGAGTCTTAAATCAAATAATTTTTTTGCCTTGGTTTTATAAAACAATACAGGTGTGAATCTTCCAAGTTCAAACAAATCATTAATTTGTTCTTTTGTGTAATTATCGCTCACTTCCCTGGTTCTTGTCCTGAAAATATTACCATGTATCAAGCACAAGGGTCTTCTCTCCTCTTCAGGGTTCGGATATAAATTTAGTTCTGGCATCGCTTTTTGTATTTGAATTATGAATTCGAGTGTATTCGCTAATAATTTGCATCAAAAAAATGACAGTAATCATATATGTCCGTTACTGATTGCTTATGTATGCCTTTATCAAATCATCCGAAGCCTTGTCGATGAGTTGATCAATGTATGTTATTTCGTCTATATGGTCGTTAAAACGGGACTTGTATCTTTTCCCGACTTCAAGTATTGCCAATGGAGTAGACTTGTAGGTATACAGTAGTCGTATCGCTTTTATTCCGCCATATATGGCAAGGGCCGCAACAATAATCGCTCCTATACCGCCGAGAACAAAAGCTCCCAAAGCGGCTACAAATGCAATCGGACCAAGAACCAACAAGGCACAAGTAGCTGCAAATGCTCCCCATCCAGATTCTAATATTTTGTATATTATTAGGATAACATTCCTGCCGTTGTCGGATAATCCGAATAATTTTATAAGATTAGGAATTCCGTGTCGTAAGCCTTTCTTTTCTGCTTCATCCAGCACGGCAATCATAAATTGTCCGTAGTCGTTATATTTACTCATAATCATTCCTATATTAAAAATTCTTTTTTACCCAATCCTTAAACTGCTCTTTGTATTCATTCCCATGTTGCCCAAGGTGATGCAACCCATAATGGATAGCTTTATGAATTGTAGCCTGGTTTGAAACGATAAATTTTTGTACGCCTTGCTGAATCTGTTGCATAATTTGTGGAGGAATCATAAGATTTTGAATTAAAATGTTTTATGTTTAGTTTTCGATTATATTCCCGCATACGGGGCAGCGGGAGAGCCCTTTTTCGATTTGGGAGCCACAGGCATGACAGGTGATGCCGGAGGTTCTGGCCAGAAGGCTGGCGTATTCGCCATTCTCAACCCATTTGATCAGTTCGGCGGCTCGCATCACGGTCCACGGGTGGCTGTCATCGAGAATTGAGATGTTGCGGATGATTGTATTCGCGGTGTCACCATACCTTGTCAGGAACTCTTGGGCTTGCTCGGCAAAGATGTGTGGGTCTGCGATGTTAAAATATCGTTTTGGGATTCCTGACATCTTCATTATGGCGCTGATGACAGCATCAAGGTTTTGACAAGCCAAAAGCCCGGCTCTGTCAGCGGTGAACTCAGACATTCTGTTCCAGTAGAGCAAGGCAAGTTTGATCGGTTCTGCGAATTTTCCGAGAAGCCCCATTGCATTGATGATCTGGGTGATAAATCCGGCCATCACGTGATAAAGGACGTGACCGCTCTTCACGTGGCCCAATTCATGGCCAATGATATAGGTCAACTCAGAATCAGGCAGGAGATCAACCGCTCCAGAGTACAACACGAGGATGGTGTCTTTGTCAAAACCTGTCGTGTAGGCATTGATTCCAAAGTCCCATTGTGAATATACTTCCGGGATGTGATCTATGTCCAAAGTGCGTGCTGCATCTCGAATTGTTTTGTAAAGTTCTGGGCAGGAACGGTCAGTGACGTGAAATGAACTACCGCACAGATTCACGATTCTCCATTTGATGGTTGTCCAGTTAAGGACAAAATTCGTTACTGTACCGAACATCGGGAGATTCCGCATTGTCTCCAGAGCCGATTTGTCAAACGGGTGCTCGTAATCAGCTGACTGTAGGTTTAAGAGTTTTTGTGCCATAGCTTATTTATCTTGAATTATTTTCGCTAAATCTTTAATCAGTCCTCTTAATGTCTTAATCTTTGCATCAAGTTCTGACTGCTGATCACTGATTTCTTGATACAACTTCTTAATCTCTACAAGGAGACTTTCCTCCCTCTCGCTTGACATATTGGCCTTGACCTCTTTCCTTATTACCGATGTTTCATAGTCAGGGTATATCATTGATCCATACATAGTGGATTGAACAGTGACAGGAGTGTACTTGTAAGCCTTGGTGTTACTGACATCAGATGCGAAAGCCACATTATATTTTGTGATACCTTGTTCTGAGAATGCGTCTGCGAAGCGAATGTTGTCAGGTACGATGTAAAAGTCAACATCCCGATTATATGAATTCTCATCAATGTTATCTTCTTGCTCCATACTAATCCTATTTAATTCATCGTTGAACTTATGCAGATCAAAGCGAAGACCATTGACGGAATAGTCGTAGACAAACAAAGTGCTGATGAAAGCTTCGACGTCTTTCATATTTTCATAAAAGCAGGAAGCGGTTTTTCGTAGCAATATGTATTCATTAGCGGTGTCCGCAACGAGCATCATTACAAATGGGCAAGAACGACCATAAGCATCCTTGGCGCCTTCCACATCTCTTATGGCAAGCACGGATTTGCCCTCGATGCGCCTGAGCTGAATCTTATAGCCTGCGTGTGACATCATAACTCTGGCTCCTTGGGGATAATTGTCCGTTGTACTCTCAGCCAAATTGATAATTGGAGGAAGTTCTCTCCATCCCTTTACTTTTTCGGCCATTGATTCATCATTCTCATAAACAGGAAGCAAAGGAAGGTAGTACCTTGAGACAACGGAGTCTTCGTTGTTCCCAAGATATAAGTCTTTATACCCACCGAAACTATAATATGCGTAGAACTTAATCATATATTCAGTAATGATTTTTGTAGATTGTGAATACCTTCTACCTCATGCTTTATTAGATGTCTGCTCTCCAGAGAATCTATCACATTCTTAAGTTGCTCATATGAAATGGAGCCCAGATTGTTGATGATCTTGCTCATTACAAATATTGTTATTGCCGCAGGAATACCTATTATAAATGCTATAATGACTGACAATCCAAAATTCCACCAAGATTTCTTTCGCCTTTCTTTATTCTTTCTTTCCTCTTCGATTTCTTTTATGAATAGATATTTAGCTAATAAGAATTGTAGAATATAATACGCCAATTGATCGCAGTTGTGAGGAGTGTATTTGTCTAAACATACTTTAAACCAACTGTTGGGTCTCAACAATGAACTTCCTTCTCTTAATGTTGACTGTGCGTCTATTTTAAATCTGTCATTCATGATGTCGATTTTCCGCTCATAACCATCACCGAATCTAACAGACGTTCGGTTGTTAAATATGCTGCATCTTTGTGGTTCCACTCCTTCTGTAATACACGTGAATGATTTGAGATGCTCAGAAAAAACTATGCTGCCAACGGTTTGTATCGGAAGAATGTCAACTTTTACATTCTTCATCTTGCTTAAAGCCACGAGTGGAGTGCTATATACTGTTTTCACTCTTTCGGAAATCTCATCAAGTCGATTCTCTTTCGCCCATTTTTCACACTTGAGAGGAACGAAAATTACCATCTTGGCATCTGCTCCATTCTTATCATCCAGCATCGTAATAAAATTGTGGATGTCTTGAACTCTGTTGATTGCCTTGTTCAGAGGCTCATTCATCAGTGGATTCTCTGGATTTACGGCTTCCATGAGTGATGGTGTGTCAATGGTAATAATAAAAACATCAGACTTGCCTACTAAGCCACTGATCATATCGCTTTGTGTTCCGCCGGATTCATAGTACTCCCCGTTAACATCATTAAACACTATTTCCATTTTGTTTTTTGTCCCAGGAATACTGAATTCCAAAATGTACCTTTGGACATTACCTGTGGAAGAGTCATCAACGAGGATAGTCTTGCCTTTCGAAGTGGCTAATAGTTGTTTCAGATTCTCCACTTTATCCTGTAAGGGGTTATTGGTTACTTCTGATACGTCCTTTATAGTCAATAGATCCTTGATTTCTCCATTGACAAAGTTATCGACAATACCGGCTAGAACGGATGTCTTGCCGGATCGGCGTCCTCCCATCATCAGTATGTTCAATGAGTCTGCCATTGTGTTAATTCTATTTGCCTGCGCAAGAACTCATTGCCGCGCCGGCAATAAGGCCTCCAATTCCAGCTGCGACTATGTATTTTTTGAGTCGTGCTGTCTTTCCCTGTTCTTCTTTGAGTTGTCTGGTCGTTTCATCTAATAAACAGACCAGTCGTTCGGTGTCGTTCTTTTGGATTAGCTCATTCATGTTCGTATATGAGTTTATAGGACTTGATAGGTTCTGCTCTTGTACCGCATACTCAATATCTATCTCAGAAGGGAGAAGGATAAAGGCTGTTTTTCCAGGCTTGCCTTCAACATTCAGAATCCCTTTCTCGGTAGCGATCCGATTTGAGTTGTCACCACTGATAATGTCTTCTATCCATTTGTTGAATCGAGAAATCTCGAAACGTAATCCATTGACATCTTGGTCGTAGCCTAAACAACTGGAAATCACCTTCTCGCTTTCTGGAATATATGATGCCAAGAACGTTGTCAGAATATTCAGGATACGAATATCCTCTTGCGTGGTTCCGATGATCACGAGAAGAAATGGAATTGAGCGCCCGGATTCGTCTTTCCCTGAACTTGGAATGTCTCTGATGGCCAAGGCATAAGTCTTTGCAGATATATTCTTATATAGGATTTTATACCCTGCATGAGAGAATAGTCTTTTTGCCTCATTGGGGAGCCCGTGTGACTCAGTGTTGTTGATTAGTTTGATTTTAGGAAGACCTTTTAGTGATTCAACTTTATTCGGATCTTCCTGAATTGTGTTATCTTCCATTAATGGCAATAAAGGAAGATAATATGTCGCTTCTACTTTATCTTCGCTTGAGCCAAGATAAAGATCTTTGTAGCCACCAACTGAGTAATAGGAGTAATATTTTAGCATAGCTTAGAACTTTTTGAGTATTTCTATACCGTATCCAGAGTCTTTAATGATTCCGCTTCGTTGCATTTTCGAAATCACTTCTTGAAGTTCAGCCGGATTCATCGATCCGAGAATCTGCCTAATCTTGTTGATGAGGTTGGTAAACCATCCGAAAAGTCCTCCGGATTTGCGTGTCTCGGCATCATAGAGCTTGGCGAGCATAAAACGTAGGATGTGCAGAGGAAGTTGCTCGCAATTACTTGGCGCATAGCTGCAGTCTTCTTCGTTGATATGGTACCAAGAGTATGGACGAAGAAGATTTGTGCCTGAGATCATTGAATCAGGATCTTCGCAAATGGTCTCCCCGTTGTTTAGAAGTTCATTATCTCCATTTTCAAGCCGGATAATGTTGTTGCTGATTTCACAACAACGTATTGGGCCTTCTATACTATTATAGATGTAGGCTTTGCGAAGTTCGGAAAAAAGGATATTTCCGGATGTCTCCATAGGTAGTATGCTGATGGCCATTTTTGAATATGCCATTAAGTTCTTTATGCAAGTTCCATAAACATCTTTAATCCTTTCCGTCACTTGGTTTATCCTTTTTTCTTTAACCCATTTTTCACACTTGAGTGGAACAAAAACAACCATCTTGGCATCTTTGCCGTCATTGTCATTTATGTGAGTAAGAAAGTTATGAATATCTCCGACTCTGTTTGTCCCGATGTTAATGGATTCAGGACAAATGTCTTTTGTTTGCTCTTCAACTGGCCCCATTAGGTATGGGGTGTCAATGACTACAACAAAAACATCACATTCTTTTATGTATTCCTCTGTTTCTGGAGCATGTCTGCTTGATGTCTCGAAGAATTCGCCGGGGCAATCCAAAAATTCTATGTCCATCTCCCGATTGGAGCCAGGAATCTGTAAATGAAGTTTGTATGTCCAAACATGAATATTCGGCCCTTTATCAACCAGAAATATCCGGCTGTCTCCTTTATGGGTTTCCAGCATGTATTGTAACTCGAGAGTTTTTTCGCCAAGTGAATCTTGTCTTGTACTATCCTTGGTCTCAAGATGTGTTCGGTCAGAAACGGTGAAGTAGTTTTTCACTTCTCCGTTAATCATTTGCTCGAACATGCTGGCAAGCGCTGATGTTTTCCCACAACGCCGACCTCCGACCATTAATACTTTGAGTGGTGCTGCCATCTTAGTTTAGTTTTAAAATACTGTTTGATGTGATAGGGATGAATCCATTCCTGTTGATGATGATGTACCGTGACAGTTTCTGAATCTCAGATAAAAATTCGTCATCGTTCTTTAAAAAGGACATGAATGAGGACATCAATCTGTTAAGAAATCCTTTTTGATGTTGCTGCTGCCATTCATAACAGTTTGAAACATAAGTCAGCAAATAGTACAAAGGCTGAGGGCAAAAGAGAGGCTTATATTCCGGACACTGCTCCCAAGGTTGATACTCTGCTATTATTTTACAATCCTCGATACCTGTCTGAAGGTCGGACATATTGGCGAATTCCATACCTCCCAATGTCATTATAGGAGTCACAATACTGGCGATGTTGTTCTCTTTAAAGAAACAGATAAGCTCAGAATATGCGGAAACAACTTTCTGAGAGACTTCCGCGATTCTGCCATCGTGGAAGTACCTCTCGCATTTTAATGGAACAAACAGAACAAGTTTGTCCTTTATTGCAGAGGTGTTCTCTTTTATATAGTGAGTGACGATGTCTATCTTGTTCTTATCATTGTTATATCGACCATTTTCCTCCATAAGAAATGGAGTGTCAATGGCAATCAGAATCACTGTCGCCTCAGACATGAAATTGTGGACTTCATTTCTGTCTTCCTCAATGGTGGATGTAAGGTACTCTCCAGGAAAGTCCCTGACTGAAATCTTGACGGATGGTTTACGGCCCACAATGCCAAGCCCGAACACGAAATTTGAGATAACATTGGATGCGGGGAGATTTGAGGCGTTTTTCTTGGCGACCGCATCCATCAACATGGTGCGATAATTATTGAGTTTGGCCGTGTTGTTGTCCAGTGCGTTCAGATAGAGGCGTGAGCCTTCGCAGATGTGTGACTGGCTTTCTGAAAACAGAGATGTCATCACGGTCGTTTTACCAACGGACCGTGGTCCCATCATGCAGACACTCAATGTCGGGATAGTTTTGTCTATTCCCTCCGACACGAATTTGCTTACTTTATCGAATATGCCCATACTCAATTGTTGATTGTGATGATGAATGAGTTCTTCTTGCACATTTCAGCTAAAGCGGAACTGTTCTCATTCCACTTTCCGAAAGCTTCTGCTTCTTGTGCTATGCTTGCGAATTCCTTACGCCAAATCGACATTCTGTTCTCCGAGTAGAAATTATAGAGTTCTTCACTTATTGCCGTGTTTGTGTCATCCACCAACATATCACGGAACATACTGATACATGCATAGAATGAATGACTTGGAATAAGAGAGAAATCATCTTTCCATCCTTGCATAGCGATTTGGATTAATGAAGCTCTGCTTACGATCTCACTCCAAATCTTTTTTGCTTGTACTTCATCTGGCAAACCGTTCAGAGACGTCATCGGCCTGAATGCGGGACTGTTTTTGTCTAATGTGTCCAGACATTTGGCCACATTGTATTCCATAAGACCTTCTATGCTTATTTTGTAATCAAGAACAAAATTCAGGGCATTATTCAGAAATGGATAAAGAGTCTTGTCCACTTTCTCATTTATAAATGTCTGAAGCCAATTGACGGATGCTCCATCTTCAACTGCATATTCAGTTAACGGTATTCTTCCCAACCGTGCATTGTTGAATAACACTGTGATAATTTCTGATTTAAGTCTTTCCTGTAGCGGTACAAGTACATTGGAATTGACATTGTCATAGGCTTTGTAAATCCTGTTCCTGAATATCTTGCAATACTTTTCAAGAATCTGGTTCGTGGATTTGTCACCTTTTTTAACATCTTCTATGATCATAGATGGTAAGTCAATGAGTTGAATCAGGGATGCGATTACTTTTTCAATGTTGTTCTTGACCGCTGGGCAAGGTTTATTCCTGTCAGTATAGTACTTTTGATCCAATTTTTTCAGCTCATTTGAAAAAGTCAGGTCGTTATGGTACAGCTCGCGGAATTTCCTTAATTCGTTGGTGCCTTGCTTCATTTCCCCAGAAATGACACTTGACACAGAATCATTTAATATTTTGTATGTTGAATATACTCTTTGTCCGAGTGTGTTGACAGATGCAATCATTCTCGCATCGATTTCATCCAGATGTTCCATCAACTGAGACAAGATTGGTTCAATTGCTTTTTTACGTGTGGACTCCTTGTCAGCTGCGTTTGCTATCAATATGGTTTCCTTTCGTTCGTATGGCTGTGCGCGGAAAGCCTTGACCACTTCCGGGCAGTCTTTAGAATTGTCGAAGCCAGGAGTGTTACGTTCGTTCAGGAGGAAGTACAGCTCGTGAACATCCATCCTCTCAATGCCTTGATAGGCATTCTTGAAACGAATGTTATTCAGTCTCCCATTAATGGAATCTTCTTCGCCACGCCATCCTGAATTAGGCTTTGGCTGATAGAGGAGAATGACGGCGTCACTATTGTCAGCAATTGCTTGATACATGTGCTGTTCTGTTGATACATCGTTGGAAGCATCGCCTAAGCCTACATTATCCATCAGCACAATGTCGCCTGCATCTTCGAGTAGAAATTTTTTATAAATGTCAACCCGGTTTACTGCAAGATAATTCAAGTAGCCTACATACTCTGGATCGGATGGGTGGTGTCCATTGTGTTGTGCAACCCATTGCTGAACTTTTGTGGTGTCCGTTATTTGAATGTACTTGCATCCATCAACGTCTTGTTTTAAACTTTGCAGTGGTTGCCCATTTGCATCGTACCCAGAAATAAGATTGCTTATGAGAGCGAAGTTATCCACATATTTCATCACAGAGAGACGGCCATCCATTGTAGCAGGAAGTCCTACATTCTCAACTTTGAAATTCTGTATTTCATGGAAATTGTGAAGTAGAGTAGGAGTAGCTGTTGGATTAAACCTCTTTTCAAGAGTCTCCAAGTTCTTATTGAACAGTGCGAGCATCTCGCTTTCTGTATAGAGGTAAACACGGGCTTCGAAGTGGTCTGAGTTATAAATGAATGATGAAACGCCTGTACAGTGCCCACCTTCGCTTGCCAAAACCACATCGTTGTCCAAACCCGTCACGCTTTGAATGAAAGTGCTCTTCCCACTTCCAGCCATTCCGAATACTTGTAACGAGATACTCTTTCGGCTGAATCGTATTTTCAGCCGAATAAGTTCTCTCTGCAGTTCTGTGATAGCTGTTCGAGTATCTTCTGTTGACACATTCTGCAACCGTAGTTCCATTCCCGGATCTGACGCAAGAATCGCATAGTAAGACCCTTTCTTGATCTCACATTGACACTTGATTTCACTGATAAGGCTATCAAGGCTATTAACTTTTTGCAAAAGAGAATCGACAAATGCAATCTTCTCCTCAATGAGCGGCAATCGCCTCTCTTGACGTTTAGCAATAATACATTGTATTTTTTTGTTAATATTGCTCATAATATTCAGTTATGTAAGTTTGCTAACCTCGTATGATATGTAGTCACGTGAAGATTGTTTTTATTCAGCGTCCCACTCATGGCCACAATTGCTATTTGTGCATTTATAATGTTTTTTAACATTTTTAGTAACATTTTCGTAAACAGTTTTAGCTGTATGACCACCACCATTAGGGTGAAATATTGATACTGCCATCCCAGCGGCAACACCCAATGCTGCACCGCCAGAATGAGCTGCATAAAATTGAACACTGTTTGTGAATTCTGCACCACAATTACATTTAGGACACCTTTTCATATCCAATCATTTACAATAATAGGTTAATGCTTCCCATCAGAAGTCCTAACAAAGCACCCAACCATACAATGGCTTTAAGTTCCTTGTTCATAACTTTGAAGATGAGTTTTTCGGTTTCGTTTACATCCATCTCGTTGATGCGTTCACGAACGATCTTGCTGATATCTATGGATGCGAGAATCTTTGGAAGATGCTCGGAAATCATTTTTCGATAGATGGATTCGATTGTGTTCACACATTGTGCTAGTTGTTCATCGTGACCTTCGAGCATTTTACAGATAGGTCTGCTCAAGACAGTATCGACCTCTCCGCCAATCATATTCGACACGATCTCTTCACCATTATTGCGGAGCATTGTGTTGATGTTGTCGGCAAGGAATTGTTCTGCCGGTTCACGAAGCATGCCCAAGAATTTGGCAACGATGTTGCCACCAAACAGTCCAGCCGCCATACCACCAATCCCGCCTAAAACTCCACCTAAACCAGCGAGAAGTTCTTGCGCTCCATCAATGGTCAGTTTTTGAGCCACTTGATTAAGGGCTATGTGGGCTACTTTATCTCCGACGGAGGAATCTGCTAATTTCTCATAAGTTTGCTTGGTAATGCTTTGATTGATGTTTTGCGAGATGCTATCAATTTCTTCTTTTGACAGATAATGCTCCAAGAATTGCGACACAGTCTCTTCGTTCTTCTGCTGTGTTGCAATGAACTCCTCAACAGCACCACGGATCTTCTCAACCATGTCTTCGGATAAGAGATACTTCTCCAGTACCTCTTTGTTCATCAGATTCTCGCTAATTACACCGCCAATGGCTTCGGCAATACGCTTTTTCTCTTTGGGAATGATTCCGGGAGTGAAAGGGATGTGAATGCCGAACACATACTTTGCTATATGCGGACGGAACAACATTCTTATCGCGATGTCATTGGTGATGTAACCAATCACACCGCCTAACAATGGTGCTATTATGTAAGCTTCGTCCATATTCATACTCACTTCTTTGGTCTATATGGATGGATCAACCACATCATTTCTATCATTCATTTCCAAATTTTCTTATCCACGTAATGGTGATTCTGTGTTATTCAATCTCAATAGTTATAAACAAAGAAAATGTGGAGTCCCGAGGCGCTTGTTCAACTGAGGGCTCTGACAAAGCCTGAATAAAGACAAGCGGTACGGTACTCCACACCTATATGAAATGACTCGGGGGCGTTGCAAAAGGTACGCCGTCCCGCGTGTCAGTTCTACGCGTGATGAGAGTGTAGCTTTGTCCCTTTATTCCTTTTAAACTGTCAGATTCTCAGGTTGAGGACGGTGCGTCAACACTTTCGTATGTCAATGGGCCTATGCGGCCGTTGCGGTTAAATCCACTGGGGCGAATTTAGAAATTTATATTCATTTATCAAACTTCTACTGGCATTTTTTAGCGAACTATACTTGTTATTTATGTCCGGTGGGAGCCTTGCTGGCCGGACGAAATGTAGAAATCTTGCATTTTGTCCGGTCAGATCAGAGTCCACCGGACGGACTGCGCTGAGGAAAACGACGGTGAGAATTTTACAAAAAGCATTCAGCCACAGGACGAGTTTGTGCCGGTGGACGCTGGATCGGGCTGAAAAACTCCAAGGCGATGGTGCATGATTTTCATGAGAATGTGCCTTTCAGGTGCTTCAGTCCGGCATTGACATGAAGGCGTTTTGTAAATCCGTAACGACAATGATGACCGCAAGGGAGATTAAATCATATACAGACAATTTATTACCAAGAAGCGTTTGCTATAACCGTCAGCCTATCAACATTATAAACGAAAGATGGTCAACTCGTATATCATGGCCTTTTTTATTACGTGAGGCCGCGAATAGAAAGAGCCTCGGGAGGAATGTTCCCTTTATTCAAAAGAGTTTGTCAGATTCTCGGTTGAGGAGATGATTTCTCCCGATGCTCTAATGTTTACCGCGGCGAAGAAACCTGCGGTAGCAATGGCGAAGATATGCACTATTCGGCGAAAATCCAAATTCTTTTGGCAATGAATATATTAGGAATATGTCAATTAACATAGTGATAGATTCGGCGTGATTCTTTGCTCTATACTGATCAAAAGGGAAAGAATCTCTATGGATATGAAAATATTCACTACCTTTGTGGCGTTCAGGTGCTGGGATGAGGTGAAATAACATGTGAGTACGGAAGAAGGTCTGAGATGTATGATAATGTAATAACCAATTTATAATCATGGGAATATTAAATTTGTTCAAAGGAAAGAAACAGAAAAATGATGAGACGAATGTCGCTTCACAAAAAGATGTGCGAAAGGAGATGTCTCTGGCGGAGTGCGTGGAACTGATGTTCAGGAATGCGGGGATTCGGCCGCACGTTGACGGGAACAAGTACTTGACGGAGGTGCAGGCAAGGCATTGTGTGTTCACGCCGGTACTTGTGGTGGAGGGGAACAGGCTGATCATCATGGTGCGGTTCCCGGCGCCTGTGCCGGAGCAGTTCGCATATTCAGTGAACTATGAGGTGGAAAGGATCAATGGGATGTACAGGGATGCGGAAGTGACTTTGAGTCATAATGATGACGGTGATTTTACGATATATTCAATGATCATCAAGGAATATGATCGCGTCTCCGCCGAGACGGCTGACGAGATCCGTCGTCTGATGGTTCATGCTGTGGATGTCCTTGATGAGGATAATTTCAGGTCGCTGCTGTGCTCGTTGATTGGCCATAGGGATTATTCTGAATTGGAGGCGCGGATGATTGAAGGGAATACCGCCGGCGGGGGAGAGGTACGGGCTCAGATTCCTGGAGGCTATGCCCCTCTGTTGAAGGAGTCCGGGGACATCAGCTGCCCTCGGTTTCTGGGACGTCTGCTTGTCTATGCGACGGACATCATCGAGAAGAAAATCTCCAAGGAGGTCGCCAGCGATCTGCTGACGATGCAGACTCCGTTCGATGAGATTGTCCAGCGGGCGTACAACGTGGCTGATGAGAACGAGCGTGATCTGCTCAGAAAACTCCGCTATCTCGGGAAGGCCAAGGCCACGGATCATGATGATGATGACAATGACTTCATGATCGGGCGGCTTGAGGCTTTGGACATGGTTCAGGGCAATCCTTGGACGTTGCTTTCAGGGGATGGTCACAACGATTGCTAAAGTCACTGTGAGCTTGCCGAAGTGACTGGATACATGGGAAACGGTCGCTTCGACAGGCTCGCTTCGGCAGGTTCGGCGACCGAGGATGCGGATCAGCGGCGGATGTCGATCACGAACTTGCCGGCGAAATATGGGTCGGAGAGCCAGGTGGTGACGGGCCAGGTGGAGACGGAGCCTTTGCGGAGGCGCTCACGGGACATCAGGGCGCAGATCTCCTCGTTGATGTCGCCGCCTTTGAGGTAGAGGATGGACTGGGAATATTTCCCTTTCACCCAAGGATAGAAGTCGGTCAGGGAGGCCACGGCACGGGAGACCACGAAGTCGAAACGGCCAGGAAGACTTTCCGCGCGGGCGTTGACGATCTCCACGTTGTCAAGGCCGAGCATATTCGCAATCTCTCTGGCGACGATTGTTTTCTTGCCGACCGAGTCGCAGAGGGTGAACCTCACGTTCGGGAACATCACAGCGAGAGGGATGCCGGGAAAGCCTCCACCGGTGCCGAGGTCCAGAACCCTTAATCCGGCTTGTGCGGCGTTATCTGGCGAGGTGATGGGATCTATGACCGTAGAATAAGATCCTTTCTGTGAGGCGGATGCCACAGAGCCTTTCGGGTGCGGCGCGGTGAACATTGAATATACCTCCGGACGCTGTGTGCGGAGATATTCAGCAATCGCGAGGGAGTGGAGGACGTGGTGGTCATAGAGACTGTCGATGTCCTTGCGGGAGATGACGTTGATCTTGGCGTTCCAGTCGCGGTAGCCTGCGTCCATAAGACGGAAACGCTCCACCATCCCGTCAGTCATGTCCGGGAACGACGCCTTCAGAAATGCCTCGAAGTCGGCGAACCCTATCATGCGCCTTCCTCCTGCTTCCTCAGATCATCGATCATCTGCTTGGCGCGGCGGAAGCGAGTCTTGACTGTGTTGAGCTCCATGTCAAGCGCCTCGGCGATCTCGTTGTATTTCATTCCCTCGATGAGCCTCTTGCGGGCTATCTCACGGTATAATTCCGGAAGACGCTCGACATATTTCGCGTGCTCCTCCTCGTTCTCAGTCTTGATCAAGGTGTTGAGCGCATCCTCCGTCTGGTCCGGGATGACCTCCACTCCGGACGGCTTGCTCTCGTCGTCAAGATAGACGATTTGGTTCTTTGGATGAACTCTCTGCTCTTGCTCCAGAGTGTCCAAGGCGGTGTTCTTGGCGATAGTGCAGAGCCATGTCAAAAAACGGCTCTTGTACTGGTCGTAGGACATGATCTGCCTGAAGGCTTTCTCGAAACTGCGGCTGCAGATGTCATCCGCCGCGTAGTCGTCTATATTCTTGAAACGGGCCTTGATGTAAGACCTAAGCTGTTCTATGTGACGGTCCCAGAGAGCTGTGAAAGCCAGACCGTTTCCTCTTTGTGCCAAGATGATCAGTTCATCAGTGGGCTTCGAGCCAGTTTTTCCCATAATTGCATTCTACTGTTAGTGGTACTGAAAGTTTTACAACATTTTCCATCCTGTCAATCACAATCCGCTTCAGATCCTCAATCTCCTCAGGGATCGCGTCGAACACAAGCTCGTCGTGGATCTGGAGAACCATCCGGCTCTTCATGCCGGCTTCGGCCATCGCCTTGTCAACCTCGATCATCGCCATCTTGATGATGTCCGCGGATGTGCCTTGGATTGGAGCGTTGACGGCGTTCCTCTCGGCGAGTGTCCTCAACGTTCCGTTCTTGGAATTGATGTCAGGAATATACCTTCTTCTTCCGAAGATGGTCTCGACATAGCCGGTCTCGCGGGCCGAGGCCTTCGTGTCCTCAATGAACGAGAGGATGGACGGGAAACCGGCAAAGTAATCGTCTATGATTTTCTGGGCCTCCTTGCGGCCGATCCGCAGCCTTTGCGCCAGGCCGAACGCCGAGATTCCGTACATGATGCCGAAGTTGGCGGTCTTGGCGATGCGTCTCTGGTCGGCCGTGACCTGCTCGTGAGGGATGCCGAAAATCTTCTCCGCCGTGGCCGCATGGATGTCCACACCTTGCTTGAAGGCTGTGATCAGATGCTGGTCGCAGCTCAGGTGCGCCATGATCCTCAGCTCGATCTGTGAATAGTCCGCCGAAAGGATCAGACCGTCCGGGGCGCTCGGCACGAATGCCTTGCGGATTTCCTTGCCCTGCTCTGACCTTATAGGAATATTCTGGAGATTCGGATTTGAGGAACTCAGCCGTCCTGTCGCCGTCAAGGCCTGGTTGAAAGTCGTGTGGATCTTGCCATCGGAAGGGTCGATGTACCCTGGGAACGGCTCTATGTAGGTCGAGAGCAGTTTGCGGGCAGCGCGATACTCAAGAATCTCATCGATGACAGGATGCTTCTCCGCCAGATCAAGCAAGGTGGATTCCTCCGTTGAATATGTCCCGTTGGCGTTCTTCTTGGGCTTGTCGGAAAGGTGCAGCCGTTCGAACAATAGCTCGCCGATCTGTTTCGGAGAAGACACGTTGAGGTTCGGTTCCCCGGCCATCTCACGGACTTTGGACTCCCGGGACGCGACCTCCTCACGAAGATGCGCCGTGAAATCCTTCAAGGAATCAAGATCGACCTTGACCCCGTTGCGCTCCATCTTGGAGAGAACCTTCAGCAGAGGCTCTTCCATAGTGTCATACAGGTCCGCGGCCGACGCCTTTACCAGATTCTCGCGTATTCTTTCCTGAAGCGACAGCAGAACGGCTGCTTCTTTGCTCCTGTCCGCTAAGACCTCGTCCGAAGGAATGTCATCGAACAGTGAGCCGGTGGCCGGAGCTGAATCTTTCCCGGAGACACCCTCAAGAGAAACTCCCAGAATGCCTTGCGCCAGCACTTCGATCTTGTGACTCTTCTCAGGGTCAAGCAGATAGTGCATCAAGGCGATGTCGTGAAGCCTGCCTTTAAGCGTCACTCCACCCGCCGCCAGAATATTCATCTGCCTTTTAAGGTCATCGCCGCATTTCGCCACCGCGTCATTCTCAAGCAGCGCCTTGAACTCCTGAACCCCACCTTCCGCCGCGACAATCCTCTTCCCGGAGCGAGCCCCGACAATGATCCTTCTTGTTTTTGTGAATATGCCCCCGTCGGCTCCTTCCGTGATTACCGAGCACATTCCGGCCTTCACGGCGGCCTTGACCGCCTCCGTCGGACGCACCTTGGCGATTTCAGGCAGCTCGGCGTCAGGCTTTTTCTCCGCCGCGCCGACGTGGCCTATGAATCTGTTAAGGGAATTGAACTCGTATTTCTCAAAGAGATCCGCCAATTCAGGGCCGTATTCCTGATTGACCTTCATTCTCTCGGTCGGGATGTCAACCTCGATGTCTGTCTTGATGGTGACAAGCCCGTGGCTGAGCCCGATGTGGTCCCGGGCATCCTCAAACTGGGCCTTCTGCCGAGGTGTCAGTTCGTCCAGATGCTCGTATATCTCCTTGACGGAACCGTACTTGGCGACCAGCTTGCCGGCACCGACCTCGCCGACACCCTTCACTCCGGGCACATTGTCGGCCGTGTCCCCGCAGATTGTCAGCATATCGATGACCTGTTCCGGAGAATTGATTCCGTACTTCTCACAGATTTCCTTGACTCCGATGATTTCGTTGTCGTTGCCGGCCTTCCCCGGCTTGTACTGCCAGATGTGCGGTTCGATAAGCTGCCCGTAATCCTTGTCCGGGGTCACCATAAAGACATCCAACCCCTCTCCGGCGCAGCGTTTGGCCATAGATCCGATCACATCGTCGGCCTCGAACCCCTTCAGCATCAAGGTCGGGATATTCATCGCCTTGCATAGCTCCATCAACGGCTCAAGGGCATCGATGACCAGCTGCGGTGTCTCTTTGCGGTTCGCCTTGTACTCGGGGTACATCTTATTCCTGAACGTGCCGCCCGGCGGGTCGAAAGCCACGGCCAGATAGTCCGGTTTTTCACGCCCTAAAAGTTCAAGAATATATTTGGTGAATCCGTAAAGGATAGACATGTCAGCCCCTTTGGAGTTGATCATCGGCCTACGGAGAAACGCGTAATACATTTTGAATATCAACGCGTGTCCGTCTATGAAGAAAATCTTTCCCGTCATTATCCTTCCCAGTTTTATCTAAGCGTGGCCGCAATCCCAATGGTCACGTGTTTGTACAAAGATACGTAATTGTTTCGTGGTTTCAAAACTTCTCCCTGAGGCAAAATGTTAATTTATTGATAATCGGAATGTGGAATGCCACATTCTGATAGTCAATCAATTCTGAAACGCTGCCCTCTGATTTTGACTGGCAGGATTTGACAACTTGCTGAAATATAATTTGTTAATTAGCTCGACATAGGATTGCGCACAAGCTGATTGGCCCTTGGAAAATTATCCCTTGTAGAGAAAATCTCCGAGCGAGAGTGTCGCGTCGGAGAACCGCGCGCCATCGTAAATGTCGTGCGTGGAGAAGATCACCGTGGCTCCAGTGCCGTGCGCCAGTTCTTGAAGAGTGCGCAGGACCATGATCCGGTTGTCCACATCCAGAAAGGCCGTGGGCTCGTCAAGAAGGATAACGTTGGCCTTGCGGGTCAACGCCGTGGCGATGCAGGCTTTCTGGAACTCCCCGTCGGAGATGAGGCTGATGTCCTTGTCGGCCAATGAGCCGAGTCCGAGCGTCCGGATCGCATCCTCCATCGCCGTTTCCGCCCCGGAGTCCAGTTTCCTGAATATTCCCGATTCCGAGAACAGGCTCGTGCGGATGAACTCTCTGACAGAGAATCCTTTGACTTTAGGAATATGTGTGGGCACCATCACGACCGGGCCTCCGGCCGAGAATCCGCCCGAAAGGGGATGAAGAAGTCCCGCTATCGTCTTCATAAGCGTGCTCTTCCCGCTGCCGTTCGGTCCTTGGAGCATCACGGACTGTCCGTCTGGATATTCAAAAGTCAGTGGTCCGCTGACTGCTTGGCCTCTGTGGCCGATTGTCAATTCAATTGCTTTCAGCATTTTTCACCTCCTTTTCATCAGGATTGTCAGAATGATCGGGATGCCGATCAGCGCCATCGTGCTTCCGACCGGCAGGGGAGTGGGGAAGGCGTTTGAAAGGATGTCGGCGACGAGGGTCAGTCCCGCCCCTGTGAGCATCACCGCCGGGATGACCTTCATGTGCACGGACGTGCCGAGAAAGCCTCTGGCGATGTGTGGAGCCACGATTCCGACAAAACCAAGCGGCCCGCAGAACGCCGTCACCGCCCCGGCCATCAGGCAGCTCCCGATCATCGCGATGCCGCGGATCCGGGAGATGTCCGCGCCGGCCAAGCTGGCATATTCATCTCCGAAAAGAGCGATGTCCAGCCCTTTATTGTTAATATAGGTAAGCGTCACTCCGATGAGGAGTGCACTTGCGATGACCGCCACTTCGCCCGGCCGGCTCCCGGAGAAACTTCCCGCCGACCAGCTGTAGAAGACTTTCAGGCTCTCGGCGTTGGCGGAATATTCAAGGATGGATGTCAATGCGCTGAATATGAACCCCAGCATCACGCCGAAGATGAGCAATGTGGTGGTACTCTGGAATTTTGAGGCCACGGTGACAACCAGCATGGAGGTCAGCAGCGCGCCCAGAAAAGCCGCGGTGGCCACTGTCAATCCCGAAAAAGCCGCCGGGAGCGATGTTCCGATGAGTAGGGTGGCCATCGCCGCTCCGGTTCCGGCTCCCGCGCTCACGCCCATTATGTGCGGGTCGGCAAGCGGATTGCGGAACACGCTCTGCATCTGAAGCCCAGCCAGGGAAAGACACGCTCCGGCAAGAACAGCGGTCAGCATCCTCGGAAGCCTGAGTTTCAGGAATATGCCCGCATCCAGTCCGGTCAGGCCAGTGCCTCCGGTCAACAGATCGGCGCAGGCGAGCAGCAGTGTGGCGGTTGCCAACATGAATATTTTCGGACTGGCTTTCATCGTCAAATCGGCTTTGTGATTGCAAATTACTTACAATTCTTCGGCTTTTCCCGAAAAATTTCGTTAAATTTACCCCAAATCTTTGAATATTTATGAATAAAAGAACATTTATCCTTGCGTCTGCACTTTTGGTTCTCTGCGGAACCGGCGCTTTCGCCCAGAAACAGTCCAAGAACGGGGGCATCTCAGCCGAGATGCTGACCGAAATCCGTAAAGGTTATGAAGGCACGGCCTCGGACAAGGCTGTCCGCAACGCCCTCAACGCCGCCGCCATCAATGTCCTCGCCGCCAATTCCGAGAACATCGCGATGATCGACACCCATTTCTCCGACGAGGTGAAGACCAAGGGGCGCACCAACCAGAAATCCTCCGGCCGTTGCTGGCTGTTCACCGGTCTCAATGTACTCAGATCCAGGATGATCGACAAATATGACCTTGGAGCGTTCACATTCTCGCAGAACTATGTGTTCTTCTACGACCAGCTTGAGAAGGCCAACCTTTTCCTTCAGGGAGTGATCGACACGAAGGAGCTGAGCTTTGACGACCGCAAGGTTGACTGGCTGTTCCGCAACCCGATCGGGGACGGTGGTCAGTTCACCGGAGTGTCCAACCTCATTATGAAATACGGTGTCGTTCCGTCCGATGTGATGCCTGAGACCTACTGCGCCAACAGCACTTCCCAGATGCGCGCCCAGATCGCCACCAAACTTCGTGAGGACGGCCTCAAACTGCGTGACGCGGCCGCCAAGGACTGTCCGGCGATGAAGACCGAGATGCTCAAGGAGATCTACAGGATGCTTGTCCTCTGCCTCGGTGAGCCACCGGTTGAGTTCGAGTGGACACGCTACGACTCAAAGGGCAACTTCGTCAGCACCAAGACCTATACCCCAAAGTCCTTCTACAATGAATATGTCGGAGCGGATCTTGAGAACAACTACATTATGGTGATGAACGATCCTACCCGTGAATATGGCAAGGTCTATGAGATCGACTATGACCGTCACGTCTATGACGGACAGAACTGGCTCTACATCAACCTTCCTATCGAGAGAATCAAGGAGATGGCCATCGCTTCCATCAAGGACAACACGGCGATGTACTTCTCCTGCGATGTGGCCAAGTTCATGGATCGCCAGAAAGGTACCCTGGATCTGAACAACTTCGATTACGGTTCTCTTTTCGGGACGACATTCCCGATGGACAAGCGCCAGAGGGTGCAGACTCACGCCAGCGGGTCGTCCCACGCGATGACCCTCATCGCTGTGGATCTCAAGGATGGCAAGCCTGTGAAGTGGATGGTTGAGAACAGCTGGGGGGCTGATTCCGGCTACAAGGGCAACCTCATTATGACCGACGAGTGGTTCGACAACTATATGTTCCGTCTCGTGGTCGAGAAGAAGTACGTTCCTTCGGACGTTATGAATATGCTCAACCAGAAGCCGACCCTCCTCCCGGCCTGGGACCCGATGTTCCTTCCGGAGGAGTAGTCCGAAGCAGACTGAATAAGCGGAGTGTGGCCGAAGGTCTTTCAGCCACACTCTTTTTTTGATATATTTCTTTAAAAATGGTTGCGGAATCGCTTGTCGGGCAGTATTACAGATGAATATTACTGAAAAACTTTAAGCGATGAGACAATTCAAGATCACTAAATCGATAACCGACAGAAGAACTGTCGTCAGGCCACAACGGAGGAATTGGCTGAGATGACAGGTCTGTCATCGGACAAGATCATCGAGTCGATGGTAGTGTCGGAGAACACGGTGTCAGCCGATGCCCGCTTCTCCGAAGACGAGGACGGGGCTCTTCTTGACATCATTCCGGACAAGGATGCGCTCCCTGCCGACAGCCGGGTCGAGGCCGAGTCTATCAAAATAGAAATAGGACGGCTTTTGGAAGTACTTCCGGAACGTGCCAGGAATATTCTCAAAGCCATCTATGGAATAGGTTGCCGCGAGATGACGATTGACGAGATAGGGGAGAGATACGGTCTGACGCGTGAAAGGGTGCGTCAGATCCGTGAGAAATCTCTCCGCCGCCTGAGGGCTCCCGAGATCGTGCGGAATCTCCGCCCGTATCTCGGGTAATGGAGCTGTTATTTCGTGTTGTCGAACGTGAACGAATCCCAAGGCAGCTCGGCGTCCTTGCCGTGATCGAGCACGTCATTGACATGAGTCATGAGCGGGAAGTCAGTCAGATCGACCATCCCGAGTTCGGCCTTGCGGTAGATGGCCTTGGCCACACGGCGTGCCACAACCAGAGATTCGAGAGTGACCCCGGCGAGGATATCCAGTGCCTCCTCGTAGGTTTTGCCCTCACCCAGAAGAATGCCGATTTTTCTGGTCCTTCCACCGTACACCGTGACGTAGAGGTCTCCGATTCCGAGGACCGTGCTGTCCTCGTCGGCTCCTTGGAGTCTCAGAAGCTTGGTCATCTCCTTTGTGGCCTGATAGAATGCCCCGGCCTGTGAGTTGTAGTGGAGACCGGCCTCGGCTCCGTGCTGTCTGTTCACAAGACCGATCGTGAGGGCTATCCCGAGGGCGTAGGCGTTCTTCAGCGCCACAGCGCTCTCAAGGCCGATCACGTCGTTGGTCGTGGAGATGTGATAGTAGGAGGTCTGCATGGCCTCTTTCATCATCTTGATGACGGCGGTGTCCTTGCCGCAGAAAGCCACTTCTGTCTGGTCGTGGAATACGAGCTCGTAGGATGTGCACGGGCCGCCGATGGCGTTGACCTCCCTGCGTATGCCTTTCTTGAGAAGCTCGGTCTTCCAATAGGCAGGATAGGAGATCAATGTCCCGTCCTCAAGATTGATTAGACCTTTGGTCACGGAGAGAACCGGCATGGCTGGATCCAGATACGCCAGTACCTCGTTCAGGAACCAGTCCACACCGAACGATGACACTCCGCCGATGACGAAGTCCGCTCCTTTCACGGCCTCCCGCCAGTCCTCGAACTGGAAATATTCAACACCTTTCGGGAAAGGCCTGTCGAATTTCGGATGCTTGCCGGAACGTTTACATTCTTCTATGATTTCCTTGTCAAGCGGAGTGCCGACAAGCCTGACTTCATTGCCGTTTTCAAATGCCGGGAACGCGAGGGCTGAACCCATCATGCCCGAACCTATGATTGTGATTGTTCTTTTCATTGTCTAAATCCTTAAATGAATGACAAAATTAGTAATATTCCTAAGGAATGTCGTAAATTAGCGATCAAAATTACACAGAATGAGACGATTTTTTTGTTTTGCCCTGATGTTTCTGGCACTGTTCACCATGGGTGCCCGGGAACGCATGGAGAATTATCCTCTTCCGTCCAGACCGGACACATTAAGGATCCTTGCTGTAGGCAACAGCTTTTCCGATGACGGTACTGAATACCTGCCAGGGCTTCTGGAGGCGGCCGGAATCCATAATGTGATTGTGGCGAGGCTCTATATCGGAGGCTGCTCGTTGGAGAGACACTGCAAGGAGTATGCGGAGGGCCTGGCCAATTACATCTACTACAAGTCAACGCGGAACAAATGGGAGACCGTCAGCAAGAACGCCACATTGCTTGACGGACTGAAGGATGAGCCGTGGGACATAATCACCATTCAGGAGACATCCGGGCGCACGGGAATATACGACACGTATCAGGAGTGGGTTCCCGGATTGGTTGACATCATAAGGAAAGAGGCTCTGAATCCTCACGCGTCCATTGTCTGGCACGAGACCTGGGCCTATGCCGCCAACTCGTCGCATGGAATGTTCAAACTGTACGACAACGATCAGGAACGTATGTATTCCGGCATAGTGGCTTGTGTGAGGCGTGCGTCACAGGAATTTGACCTTCCTGTCGTAATTCCGTGCGGAGACGCCATACAGATCGCCAGAGGGACCCGCCTGAATAATCAGGATGATGTCCCGCAGACATGCAAGGTCTATCAGCTTACCCGTGACGGTTATCATCTGACTCGTCAGTACGGGCGTTACGTGGCCGCGTGCACATGGTTCGAGGCTCTGATCAGGCCGACGCTCGGCAAATCTGTCCTTGGCAACGGCTACCTTATGCGTGACACGGAGTACAGCATAAATTCTAAGGATGCCCGTCTTTGCCAGAAATGCGCCGTTCAGGCGGTGAGGGCTTGGTAAGGGACATCGGGATATTCAAAGAAATAGGAACGAGAATTATGAAATCACTTAAAGAACTTTACAGAATCGGCAAGGGACCGTCCAGCAGCCATACCATGGGACCGAACAAGGCCGCTAAGGATTTTGCCGAGCGGCATTTGGACGCGGCTTCGTTCGAGGTGACGCTTTATGGAAGCCTCGCCGCCACCGGCAAGGGACACATGACGGATGTGGCGATCATCGAAGTGCTGGAACGCATCGCCCCGGTGAGCATTGTGTGGAAGCCGGAGGTGTTCCTTCCTTATCATCCCAACGGGATGTGCTTCAAGTCGTTTGACACCGAAGGCCACCAGACGGATGAGTGGACGGTGTACAGTGTCGGCGGCGGAGCGTTGTCCGAGGGCAGGCCGGACGACAGGTTCTTGACTCCGGATGTCTATGAGATGAACCGCCTTGCGGAGATCCAGAAATGGTGCGAGGACAAAGGTCGCAGCTATTGGGAATATGTTGACCTTTGCGAAGGGCCGGACATCTGGGATTATCTGCAGGAGGTCTGGGAGGCCATGAAAGCGTCCGTGGAAAGGGGCATAGACCATGAGGGTGTCCTTCCGGGACCGCTCAACCTTCCGAGGAAGGCTCCGACGTATTACGTCAAGGCTACCGGCTACAAGCAGACTCTTCAGACCCGTGGACTGGTCTATGCCTATGCCCTTGCCGTCAGTGAGGAGAACGCTTCCGGCGGAGTCATCGTGACGGCGCCTACCTGCGGATCGAGCGGAGTCATGCCGGGAGTCCTCTACCATTTGGCGAAGGGGCATGATTTCAAGGATATTCGTGTGCTTCACGCTTTGGCTACAGCCGGGATCATCGGGAATGTAGTCAAACGGAACGCCTCCATCTCGGGTGCCGAGGTCGGCTGTCAAGGTGAGGTGGGGGTGGCGTGCGCGATGGCTTCCGCCGCCGCGTGCCAACTTTTCGGTGGCAGTCCTTCGCAGATTGAATATGCCGCCGAGATGGGGTTGGAACACCATTTGGGAATGACCTGCGATCCGATCTGCGGCTTGGTACAGATCCCATGTATCGAGAGAAACGCTTTCGCCGCCACCCGTGCCCTTGACTCGAATCTCTACGCCGCTTTCTCCGATGGAAAGCACCGCGTGTCCTTTGATCATGTGGTCGAGGTGATGAAGCAGACCGGAAAGGACCTTCCGTCCCTTTACAAGGAGACCAGTACAGGCGGACTTGCGAAAAACTTCAAGGATTTCAAGAAGCCTTTCTAGTCCTTGAATATGTCGTAAATTCGACATAATGACAGCCGGAGGCGACACTTTGTCATGGAATAGTGACATAGTGTCGCCCTTTTGATACCTTTTCGGCATCGGCATGCAGATTGATTAAATCTCAGATGTCCCGCTCGAAAGAACGGGGAAAAGAAAAGATAAAGAATATATAAAAATAGGAGATTTGATTATGTTACCAGTATCAAAAAAGTACAACAACCAGAATTGGTTACCAAACTTTTTCAATGATTTCTTTGACAACGATTGGATGGCCAGGACAAACGCCACGGCACCAGCGATCAATGTATTAGAAAACGAGAAGAGCTACGACATCGAGCTCGCCGCTCCAGGAATGACCAAGGACGATTTCAAGGTCAGCCTCGATGACAATGGTGATCTTGTCATCAACATGGAGAAGAAAGAGGAGAACAATGAAGAAAAGAAGCACGGACACTATCTGAGACGTGAGTTCTCATATTCTAAGTTCCAGCAGACGATGGTTCTTCCGGATGATGTTGAAAGAGAGAAGATTAATGCCTCTGTGGTCAATGGTGTCCTCAAGGTCAACATCCCTAAGCTTCAGAAGCAGGAAGTGCCTCAGGCGAAAAAAATCATTGAAATCAAGTAAAAAAGTTTGCAGGTTAAGAAAAAATGCCTATCTTTGCATCCGCATTCAGGAAAACAACCAGAAACGATGGATGCAAAGTCGCAGGGTGCGGTAGTTCAGCTGGTTAGAATGCCGGCCTGTCACGCCGGAGGTCGAGGGTTCGAGTCCCTTCCGCACCGCAGAAAGCCTCACAAGAATGTTGGAGTTCAACAGCTTGTGAGGCTTTTTCTTTTGTTCTGCCAATAGTGGCTTCAATGACAAGTTTAACAAGGAAGTTGGTTTAACGCTATATGAAGAGTGTACTTTTCATCTGTCACGGGAACATCTGCAGGAGCCCGATGGCGGAGTTTATCTTTAAGGATATGGTCCGGAAGGCTGGGCTTGAGGAGGTGCGGATTGATTCGGCGGCTGTGTCCTACGAAGAGGAGGGGAACGACATCTATCCTCCGGCGAAACGGACGCTGCATGGGCACGGAATCCCTTTCGGGAGGCATAGTGCCCACAGGGTGACGGATGCCGAAGCCTCTGAATATGATGTCATCATCGTGATGGATGCCTCGAACAGGCGGCTTCTGTCCCGGATCATCAGCCCGATGAATATGTCCAAGGTGCATCTGATGATGAAATATGCCGGGAAGGATTCAGATGTCTCCGATCCTTGGTACACCGGAGATTTCGAGAAGACCTACAGGGACATCACCGAAGGCTGCGCCGGGCTTCTGGAGTCGCTCTCACAAGCGGAACCAATCTCGACAGTCGGCTGAGCGAAGAGGCTGATCCAAGAATGAAAATGTCAAGATCATTCAGGAATATGCTGAATCCAGGGCTTGTTCAATATGTCGAGAGTGAAATAATTCCTCGTTATGCGTCTTTTGACAAGGCGCACAGGGAGGATCACGTCCGCAAGGTGATAGAGGAGGCTATGAATATGTCAGTTCACTATGACGTTGACAAGGACGTTCTCTATGCCGCCGCCGCTTTCCACGACACCGGTCTGGTTGACGGCAGGGAAGTGCACCATATGTCTTCCGGCAGGATAATCCGGGAGGATCCGCACCTGAAAGAATGGTTTACCCCTGACAAGATAGAGACGATCGCTCAGGCAGCGGAGGATCACCGTGCCTCGTCAGGCTGCGAGCCCAGAAGCATCTACGGTAAGATCGTCGCCGAGGCTGACCGTGATATAGAACCGATGAGGATTCTGCGCCGTACCGTCCAGTTCGGAATGGAACACTATCCGGAGTTGGACAAGGAAGGCCATTGGAAACGAATGCTGGAGCATCTCGCCGAGAAGTATGACTACGGAGGTTATCTCAAACTGTATATTCCCGAATCCAGCAATGCCGTCGGTCTTCAGGCATTAAGGGACATAATTCACGATCCAGAGCGCCTTAGGAGTATATTCGAGAGATTTTATGAAGAGGAAAGACTGGATATTCATTGAATAAGAGTTTAATGAAGAGGAGGCTTGCCGTCCTCAGTCTTGTCCTCGGTCTGGTTTTCCTTTACCTTGGCACCCTTGCCTCGCGTGTTTTCTGATTTTAATGAAATATCATCACGGCACTTCGGCAGGCTCAGTGACCGCAATGGATGTTGTACTGTCAGATTAAGTCCGTTTGGTGAACCTGTCGAACCATTAGAACATAATCTATAGGTGCTACGTTAATCTCTAAAAACAAAGGAATATCCCCCTTCCCGCAATTTTTGTAACGTGAAAAATTCGGGAAGGGGGATATTCCTTTGTTTCCTATAACAGGTATCTAACCTTCCAGTGACTTGCAAAAAAAGCTGGCCAGGAACCCTGACCAGCCATATTCATGTAAGACAAATTGTCGATTAGAGCTGAGGACCAGCCTTTACGAGAGCCTTGCCGGCCCTGTTGGACTCGTACTTCTTGAAGTTCTTGATGAACCTTGCGGCGAGATCCTTTGCCTTCTCCTCCCACTGTGAGGCGTCGGCGTAGGTGTCGCGAGGGTCGAGGATATGGGTGTCAACACCTTCGAGCTTTGTAGGAACCACGAAGTTGAAGTAAGGGATGGTCTTGGTAGGAGCCGAGTCGATGCTATGGTTGAGGATAGCGTCGATGATTCCGCGGGTGTCGCGGATGGAGATTCTCTTGCCGGTTCCGTTCCAGCCAGTGTTCACGAGGTAAGCCTTGGCACCGCTCTTCTTCATCTTCTTGACGAGTTCCTCGGCGTACTTTGTAGGGTGAAGCTCAAGGAATGCCTGTCCGAAGCATGCGGAGAAGGTTGGGGTAGGCTCGGTGATACCACGCTCTGTTCCGGCCAGTTTGGCGGTGAAGCCTGAGAGGAAGTAGTACTTGGTCTGCTCAGGATCAAGGATGGAAACCGGAGGAAGGACACCGAAGGCGTCGGCTGAGAGGAAGATGACCTGCTTTGCGGCAGGACCCTGTGACTCAGGACGTACGATGTTGTTGATGTGGTAGATAGGGTAGGACACACGGGTGTTCTCGGTCACGCTCTTGTCGTTGAAGTCGATCTTGCCCTGTGCATCTACGGTCACGTTCTCAAGAAGGGCGTCGCGGCGGATGGCGTTGTAGATGTCCGGTTCAGACTCCTTGTCGAGTTTGATGACCTTGGCGTAGCAGCCGCCCTCGAAGTTGAACACACCCTTGTTGTCCCAGCCGTGCTCGTCGTCGCCGATGAGCTTACGCTTAGGATCGGTGGAGAGGGTTGTCTTGCCGGTTCCGGAGAGACCGAAGAAGATGGCGGTGTTCTCGCCGTTCATGTCGGTGTTGGCCGAGCAGTGCATGGCTGCGATGCCCTTCAGAGGGAGGTAGTAGTTCATCATGGAGAACATACCCTTCTTCATCTCGCCGCCGTACCAGGTGTTGAGGATAACCTGCTCCTTGCTGCTTACGTTGAAGGCGACGCAGGTGTCGCTGCGGAGTCCGAGCTCCTCGAAGTTGGCGACCTTAGCCTTTGAAGCGCAGTAAACTACGAAATCAGGCTCCTGATCGAACTCTTCCTGGTTCTTCGGACGGATGAACATGTTGGTCACGAAGTGTGCCTGCCATGCCACCTCCATGATGAAGCGTACCTTCATGCGGGTGTCCTTGTGGGTTCCGCAGAAGCCATCGACAACGAAAAGCCTCTTTCCGGAGAGCTCCTGCTGGGCGGTCTTCTTCACAACCTTCCAAACCTTCTCGGACATCGGGTGGTTGTCGTTAGGGTACTCAGGGGTGTTCCACCAAACAATCTCCTTGGAGTTCTTGTCCATAACGATGTACTTGTCCTTAGGAGAACGTCCGGTGTAGATGCCGGTCATCACGTTGATGGCTCCGAGCTCGGTCACCTGACCTTTCTCATAGCCCTCAAGCTCAGGCTTTGTCTCCTCGTTGTAGAGAACTTCGTAAGTCGGATTGTAAAGGACTTCCTTCACGCTCTTGATTCCGTACTTGCTTAAATCCATCTTAGGCATAGTAAAATGTGTTTTTATAAAGTTAAACTTATTCCCTAATCAGTTCTTAAAACAATCTGCCGCAAATTTTCGCCGAATCAGCGGCAACTTATTTTAGAACCCTTACAAAAGGCGCGGCAAATTTAAGGAATTTTTATCCATTACTCAAATGAGTAAGCGATTAATTTCGTACATTTGCTTCGCCGGCAGTGCTTCACTGCAAATAGTTTGCCAACAAAATGCGCAAAAGGTTGAGATAAAACGGTTTAACGATTTTTGAACATGTCGCCGTCAGAAGTGTTGAAAGAGTATTGGGGCTACGATGGCTTCCGCCCGATGCAGGAGGAGATCATCACCGCGGCCCTTGAAGGGAAGGATGTGCTGGCCATCATGCCCACGGGCGGTGGCAAGTCAGTCTGTTTTCAGGTTCCGGGATTGATGAGGGAGGGGATCACTCTGGTCGTCACTCCGCTCATCGCCCTCATGAAGGATCAGGTCCAGAATCTGAACGACAGGGGGGTGAGGGCGCTCGCGGTCCATGCGGGAATGAGCCGCCACGAGGTCGATCTGGCTCTTAACAACGCCGCCTACGGCGACTACAAGTTTCTTTATCTCTCGCCGGAAAGGCTTGGGACACAGCTGTTCCAGTCCTACGTCGATGTCCTCGACATAAGCTTCGTCGTGGTGGACGAGGCTCACTGCATCTCCCAGTGGGGCTACGATTTCCGGCCTGACTACCTTAGGATAGGCGAGCTCCGCGAGAGGATCGACGCGCCTGTCATCGCCCTCACGGCGACCGCCACTCCACCGGTGGCGCAGGACATCATGGAGCGTCTCGGCTTCAGGGAGAAACTCTTGCTCAAGAGCGGCTTCGAGAGGCCGAACCTCAGCTACATCGTCCGGCACGTGGAGGACAAATGCTCACAGATACTTAACATCTGTAACGGTGTGCCGGGGACGGGAATAGTCTATGCCCGCAACCGGCGCAAATGCGAGGAACTTTCGGATTTCCTGAGGGCTCAGGGAGTTTCGGCATCGTTCTACCATGCCGGACTTGGTGGTCAGGCGAGGGCGGAGCGTCAGGCGGCATGGAAAAGCGGCGCGGTCAGGGTGATGGTGTGCACCAACGCTTTCGGCATGGGAATAGACAAGCCGGACGTGCGTTTCGTTGTCCACTACGACCTTCCGGAGAGTCCGGAGGCGTACTTCCAGGAGGCCGGGCGCGCGGGGCGCGACGGGAAGCGGTCCTATGCAGTCCAGCTTTGGAACGGCGTGGACGTGCGGAGGGCGAAGCAGATAGAGGATGTCTCATTTCCTTCTCTTGAATATATAGAGGATGTGTACCAGAAACTCCATGCGTTTTTCGAGATTCCCTACGACACTGGAATGGGACGTCAGTTGAAGTTCAAGATCGAGGATTTCTGCAAGCGTTTCTCGTTGCAGAGGTCGCCGGTGTTCCATGCGCTGAGGTACCTTGAGCGGACAGGACACCTGACATATTCAGAGGAGATAGACATCCCGACGAAGGTGAGGATCAATGTTGAGCGTAAGGCGCTCTATGACATCGAGCTGGCCGATCGACGGCAGGCAGCCGCGCTGGAGGCGCTGATGCGGAGCTACACGGGAATATTCTCCTTCCTCCAGCGGATTGACGAGGAATATGTCGCCCGCCGCGCCGGTCAGACGGTTCCGCAGCTCCGGCAGTCGCTCTACGGTCTGTCGCTGGCTCATGTGATAAGCTATGTGCCTGCCGATCATGCCGATGTGGTGTTCCTGCACCACGACCGCCTGCGTCCCGGCAACGTCAATCTGATGCCGTCCCGCTATGCGATGCTCAGGGAGAGTTTCCATGCGCGCGCGGAGGCGATGCTTGAATATGTCAGCGAGACCTCCGAGTGCCGTTCCCGCTACCTTCTCCGCTATTTCGGCCAGACCGAGGCCGCTGACTGCGGCACCTGCGACGTGTGCCGCGCCCGCCGCGCCTCCGCCCCGGTCCATGAGCCTGTCGAAGGAACTGACAAACCAGAGGAAAAGTTCCCTCCGAACCCTCCGGCGCGGACGCTTCAGCAGATGACAAGAAGGAAGTTGATTGAATATATTGACAGAAAAGACGGGAAATACTCCATCGAGGACATCGTGGCGGAGTTCGGGAACCCGTCGAAGAACTATTCTCCTGATTTCCTGGACATTCTCCGCCAGCTCATCGACGACGGTGATGTCCCGGTCTATTCAATGACCAGTCCGTCGTAGGCCGGGCTGACTATTGAGTGTATGTGGCGCTTGCGGCAAAGATCCTCAAGGTCTTTGGCGAACTGTCCGTGGCGTGGGAAGGTGTGTGACAGGTGGGTGAGCCACGTGTGTTCGGCGCCGATGCGGTCAGCAAGCGAAAGGGCCTCGTCGAGACTGAAATGCGAGTGGTGCTTCTTGTAGCCTACCGTGTTGAGAGTCACGTGCCTGAGACCCTTTAACTTTTCAAACTCACTCTCCGGGATGAAGCTCATGTCGGTGATGTAGGCGATGTCCCCGAAGCGGAATCCGAGCACCGGGAGCCTGTCGTGGAGTCCCCGGATCGGGATGATCTCCACGCCGTCCGTCGAGGCGGCCATCGATGCGGGATCCGCCTTGTCGATGATGTCCTCCAGTTTCCGGCCGGTAGGGATCAGCCTTCCGTCCGGAGTTTTGTAATGGTAGCCGACATCGTGCACCCAGACCAGCTCCATGTCCTTTGCGTTCGGATAGACCAGAAACGGATTCTCGTCAATGACATGCAGATGCCACTCCGGGGCTCCGGGGTATTTCGGGAAGGCGAAGACGTAGGGATATTCCTTGATAAGATCGTCGAGGACGTTCCGCTCGCAATAGATCTCGGCGGCGCGCTTGTCGATGTAGTTGAGCGAGCGCACGTCATCAAGGCCTCCAGTGTGGTCCTTGTGGTTGTGTGTCAGCAGGATGGCGTCAAGGTGGCAGAGATCATGGGCGAGCATTTGCATCCTGAAGTCCGGCCCGGCGTCCACGAGGATGCCAAGCCCCTCATATTCAACGAACACGGATGAGCGGAACCGCTTGTCCCTTGTGTCCGGTGATGTGCACACATCGCACTTGCAGCCGATGATCGGTACCCCCTGCGAGGTGCCGGTGCCTAAGAATGTCAGTCTTGCCTTGCCCATATATTCTTGAATTCCATTCGTTTGATGATTATTTGCCGCCTTACTTCCGTTTGGGACGAGGTGTCAGATTGTGACCTCCTCTATCATGTTCACAAGCACCGGGTCGTAAGGTCTCTCGACGCGGATGTAGTTGCCGGTGTAGCCGCCCATCATCCCGTCCTTCTCGTCGGATTCCCACAGCACCTGCGAGCGTCGGCCCCTGTTCCTTTCCACGAACGCCGTGTGCAGCCCGCCGCACAGCGCCTCCAGCCTTGCCACCCTTTCCGTCTTGGCGGCATCCTTGACCTGATCCTTCCACCCGGCGGCGACGGTTCCGGGGCGGCGGGAATAGGGGAACACGTGGATGAACGCCGGTCTGACGCGGTCCTTGAGGAATGAATATGTCTCCTCGAACAGTTCCTCTGTCTCTCCGGGCAGTCCGGCGATGACATCTATCCCGAAGAACACGAAGGGTTTGTCGTCCTGCCCGGCCTTAGGATCCATCCTGGAGCGGATGTAGTCGATCCTGTCGGCGAAGAATTCCGTCGTGTAGCGGCGGCCCACCCTTTTGAGGATCGTGTCCGACCCTGACTGTAAAGGAATATGGAAGTGTGGCTGGAACTTGGTGCCGGAGGCTATCCAGTCCACGATGTCCTCCGTTATGAGATTCGGCTCGATTGACGAGATCCTGTAGCGTTCGATGCCTTCCACGTCGTTGAGGCGTTTCAGCAGATCGAGGAAACTCTCGCCGGTCGTCCTGCCGAAGTCCCCGGTGTTGACTCCGGTGATGACAATCTCCTTGATTCCGGCTCCTGCTATCCTGCGGGCCTGCTCCAGCACTTCCGAAATCGGTATATTCCTTGAGTTTCCTCTTGCGTAAGGCACTGTGCAGTAGGCGCAGAAGTTGTTGCATCCGTCCTGCACCTTGAGGAACGACCTCGTCCTTTCCTCCGACGAGAACGCCGCCATCGTCTCCTTCGAGATCTCCTTGTATTCCGCCGCGCTCATCGGTTCCAGATCAGAAGAACCATTCATCGATGGCAGGGGCTGTTCAAGGACGGTATTGATGTCAATTGCTTCATTGGTTTGTGAACCATGATGAGTCACAGTCTTGGTGGCCGTGGAGGCGGCAGTGATGGCATTGCCAGCCCCGTGGCCTCCCGTGGCTTCGTGAACGGGTGGACCGCCGCAGGCGGGACGGGATGGAGCGCGAAGCGCGGAAGGGCTGGCTGTGCCATCACTGCCGCTGTTTAGTATCAGTTCCATTGTGTCAGGAACCACACGGGACTTCTCCTTGGCTCCGAACACAAGCGACACACCGTCTATGGCCAGCAGATCGTTCCGGCGAAGCTCGGCGTAGCAGCCTGTGACGATGATCCTGGCTCCGGGGGAGGTCCTGTGCATCTTCCGGATCACATTGCGGCACTTCTTCTCGGCCCTCTCCGTGACAGAGCAAGTGTTGATCAGGTAAACATCAGCCTGCTCCTCCCACGGGACGACCTCAAGGCCGTTCGCCGTGAAACCTCTCTCGTAAGTCGATGTCTCGGCGTAGTTGAGCTTGCAGCCGAGTGTCAGAAACGCTATCCTCATCCTAAAATTTCCATATTGGCTCACCGTACATCACAGTGACGCGGGACCATGCGCATACTCCGTTCACAGGAGGATTCTTCTTGGAAACCCGGACTTTCAGAAAGAGAACATCATCGAATTCCTTGCGGATGGCATCCAAAATTCTCCCCGCGACATTCTCCAGCAGATTGGATGGAATGGCCATCTGCCCCGCCACAATGTCATAGACACGCCCGTAGTCGATGGTCTTGCCGAGCTCATCTGTCTTTACCGCCTTTTCCAGTTCTGTCTCGGCATGAAAGTCCACGATGAAAGTGTTGCCCTCTCTCCGTTCTTTCTCCAGACATCCGTGATAGGCATGGAACTCCATGCCTTCAAGTTCTATTATTCCGTCGTATCTCATATTCCTTTAATTCCTCTTTTATGGTCACCTTGACAGGCTCGGTGACCGATTCTTGCCATTTATGGTCTCTTCGACAGGGGCAGTGACCGGCTCTTGCCATTCTGTAGGTCACTTCGGCAGGCTCAGTGACCGCTGCTGGCCAGCAGCAGGAAGACGCATGGCCGTTTTCCGATGGAGATGGGCGACCGCTTCCATTCCTTGACGCTTTTCGTCAGGACCGTCTCCTCCGGCAGGGTGATGTCCGCCGCGACGCAAAGCCTCGTCTGCGGCTGGAGTGTGGCCAGCAGATCCGCCATCATCGAATCGTTCCGGTATGGAGTCTCTATGAATATCTCCGTCTGGTCCAGCTGCGCGGAACGCCTTTCAATCTCCCTGACCGCTTTACGGCGTTCATCGGTCTTCGCCGGAAGATACCCGCAAAACGCGAAACTCTGGCCGTTGAGTCCCGACCCCATCAGCGCCAGCATCAGAGAGGACGGCCCGACAAGCGGAACAACCTGTATTCCATGAATATGACAGAGTGCCACCAGCTGTGCCCCCGGATCCGCCACGGCCGGAAGACCGGCCTCTGAAATCAACCCCACATCGGTCGGTGTCCCGTCAGGGTCAGAGAACATATCAAGCAAGGCCTCCACATCCTTGGCGGAGGAATGCTCGTTGAGTTCCCTCAGCTCAAGTTCTCCTATGTGCCCTCTCAAACCGGCCGCGGAAAGGTAACGTCGCACGGTACGCACCTCCTCCACAACATATTTCCGGATGCTTTTGAGTCTGTCAAGCACCGGTCGCGGAATGACTTCCGCGGGATCATATTCCCCAAGAGGGGATGGTATCAGATAAAGTCTGCCATTTGCCATAATACGGCAAATTTACGAATATTGCCGAATTTAATTTAACTTTGCAGGAAAGAATAACACATAAGATCAGCAGAATGAAAAAGTCACTAGCGTTTATCTTGTTGGTTGCCTTGATGGCGACTCCATCGGTGGCAAGAGACAAGGCCCCTAAGAATGAAAAGGTTAAGAATGTGATTTTAATTATCGGTGACGGAATGGGACTTGGTGCCACGGCCTCATGGATGATAAACCAGAATTATGAGCCTACCTGTTTTGACAGGGCTCAGTACGCCGCCGTGGTCAAGACATATTCGGCTAACAACAGGACAACGGATTCCGCGGCCGCCGCCACTGCGATGGCCACCGGGTACAAGACAAACAACAGCATGCTTGGAATGCTTCCGGATGGCACCAAGCCGGAGAATATCGCTGAGTTAGCTCAGAATAAAGGGCTTTCGACAGGAATCGTTGTGACATCCTACGTTCTTGACGCCACACCGGCTGGATTTTATGCCCATGTGGACAAACGTGGAAAAAGGAAGAAAATAGCAGAGGATCTGATTGAATTCAAACCAGATGTGATAGTCGGCGGGGGCAGGAAGTATTTCACGGAAAAGAAATATACCGATGAGAATCTTGTCGAAAAGGCTGTGAACGCCGGATTCACCTACGTGGAGACTCCCGAGAAGTTCTATTCCACATGGACGACCCCGATCCTTGGCCTGTTGGACGAGGGAAAGCAGTTGGATGAGGCGGAGATCAATTCTGATCTTCTGACTGATCTGGCCGGGCACACGTTTGAGATTCTGGAAAAGAACAAGAAAGGGTTCTTCGCCATGATCGAAGGATCACACATTGACCATGCGGCACACGCCAACAATACTGACGAGGTGCTTTGGTGGATGGAGGAATTTGACAAACTGGTCAACTCCGCGTTTGACTACGCTGACACTCACAAAGGAACCCTTGTGATTGTCACGGCCGACCATGAGACAGGTGGAATCACTCTTGTGCCTGGCAGCAAGGATTTCACGAAAGGGGAGAGCGGACTTGAGGTGAACTATTCGGCCACAAGCCACACCGCGTCCCCGGTTATCCTTTATTCCTATGGCGCTTCCGCCTGGAGGTTCGGCGGCGTGATGGACAACACGGACATATTCAAGGAAATTAAAAGTGTCTTGATTGACAAGTAGTTCTACTTACATCAACCAGCTTATGAAAAAGAAACTTATAGTGCTTGCGACGCTGATGGCCATCGTGCCGTCGGCATTCGCCGCTTCGGGGCCACAGGACATCATTCCGGTTCCGGTCAAGTACGAGATATTCATGGAGGAATATTTCCCAAAGGTGGATGGCAGTGACGTGCGTGTCCATCTTGGCGACAAGCGTTTCCTCAAGGAAATCAATTCATTGAATATTCCGGAGTTTGCCAGGAATGAGGCTTATAAGCTGGCTGTAGGAAAGAAGGGCATAGATATTTTCGCCGTTTCCGAAGCTGGTGTTTATCGCGCGAAGACAAGCCTTGGGATGATGATGGATAAGGATTCCATCTTGACGCGATGCGTCATTCTGGACTATCCACGGTTCCGCCACAGGGGACTTATGCTGGACATCTCCAGGAACTTTCGGGACAAGGATTTTATCCTGAAGCAGTTGGACGCTATGGCCGCGGTCAAGATGAGCACCTTGCATCTGCATCTGACCGATGATGCGGGGTGGAGGATCCAGATCGACGCATACCCTGAATTGACCCGCAAGGCGGCCTGGAGGGTAGGAAGGAACTTCGAGGAATGGAGGGAACTGGGGAGGCAATATTCAGAGGAAGGCTCTCCGCTCGCATCCGGAGGCTATCTGACCAAAGCCGATGTGAAGGAGATTGTTGAATATGCCGCCGCAAGGCATATTGACATCATTCCGGAGATAGAACTTCCCGGGCATTCCGGTGAGGTGCTGGCCGCATATCCGGAACTGGCCTGCCTTCGCCATGACGGCGGGCGGCGGATTTCCGGCGACCTTTGCCCTGGCAAGGACAAGACCTTCGAGATGTTCGAGAGGATTCTTGATGAAGTGATAGAGATGTTCCCTTATGAATATGTCCACATCGGGGGCGATGAGGCTTCGAAGAGCGGATGGAAAGAGTGTCCGGACTGCCGCCACCGTATGGAAACCGAACATCTTAAGGATGTGGATGAACTGCAAAGCTATCTCGTGAACCGAATCACAAGATTTCTGGAGTCAAGAGGCCGTCACGCCATCGGTTGGGACGAGATCCTGGACGGAGGTCTGGCGGAAGGCGCGGCTGTGATGTCCTGGAGAGGCACGCAAGGAGGCATAACGGCGGCAAGTATGGGCCACGATGTGATTATGTCTCCGGGAGACTACTGCTACTTCGATTCCAGCCAGGACGCTCCGTTCTCCCAGCCAAAGTCGTTCAGCGGCTACCGTCCTTTGGAGCAGGTCTATTCGTTCGAGCCGACCGGTGGAATAGCTGATGAATATGTCAGGCATCTTCTCGGTCTTCAGGCCAATCTCTGGTCTGAGTTCGTTCCGACAGGGGAGTATATGGAGTACCTGCTGTATCCCCGTGCGTTCGCCATCGCGGAGATCGGCTGGAGTCCGGCCGGAAGCAAGGACTATCCTCGTTTCAGGGAGAATGCCGTGAGGCTTGCGGAGAGCCTTCGCTCAAAAGGTTACAACGCATTTGATTTGAGGAACGAGATCGGTCCGAGACCTGAGTCTCTGAAACCTCTTGACCATCTTGCGGCCGGTGTGAAGATCACCTATAACGGCCGGAAATATTCCAATGGCTATCCAGCCGGAGGAGACAACGCCCTTGTGGACGGGAACCTTGGCGGCTGGTTCTACAAGGACAACCGTTGGCAAGGCTTCCTTTGTGATGTCGATGTCACGATAGACCTCGGAGCGGTCAAGGATATTCATTATGTAGGGGCCACGTTCCTTTCGCACACTTCCGCCGAGGTCGGATTCCCGGTAAGGACCGAGGTCTCATTCTCGGAGGACGGCGTCAATTTCAGCGATCCTGTCGTCTGCCTGTTGGAGATCCCGGACAACGATTCCTGCGCTCTCCTGCACACCTTAGGCACTACCGTCACCGCCAAAGCCCGCTACATAAAGTACAAAGCCGTACGTGACGACGTGACCAAGAACCGCAACCACGCCTTCATCTTCATTGACGAGATAGTGGTCAACTAGCGCGGTAGAAACAGCGGAAAACATACGGCTAATCGAAAGACATGTCACTTAATGACACATTTTTCGATTAGCTTTAGGTTGCCTGAAAAGCACGTTTTACAGAGTTACTCCATAAGAACGTGTTTCGTAAAAACTCCGCGCCGGCGTTCACCAGGTAGTAGCGTAAGAATTTTTTCCGAATATGTATGCAAGATTTCGGGGCGGCGGGATTATGTTATACGTAGCCCCGCTGCTTGATTTGGACTTAAACTACTCTTTGCAGAGCATTATCTGCTGGATGAGGTGATCGGTGGACTGCATACCGGCGGAGCCGATACGGCCGAGATTCCGGATTGTCTTCTCGATGTCTTTGTCGATGATGCCGTCGGTCTCCTTGATGCACGTCCCCCTCAGGGCCAAGACACAGGACTGGACGGCGCAGGCCACTCCGGAGGCCACTTTCATCGCACATCCGACCTTGGCACCGTCACAGACCATACCGGTGATGTTTCCGATCATATTCTTGATCGCCGAGCAGACTTGGTCGTAGCTTCCTCCGCGGAGGAACACGATTCCGCAGGCTGATCCGGTCGAAGCAATCACGCAGCCGCACAGGGCTGACAACTTTCCAAGATATCCTTTAATGTGAATGGCGACCAAATTGCTGAGGATGAGCGCCCTGGCCAGCCGCTCGTCATCTACGTCGTATTTCAAGGCGTAAGCGATCACGGGCATACTCACCGTGATCCCTTGGTTGCCGCTGCCGGAATTGCTCATCGCCGGAAGCTTGCATCCTGCCATTCTGGCATCCGAGGCCGCGGCGGTCATCCCCATCGCAAAGCTGATGAAATCATCCCCGAAAACCTCCTGTTGGTTCTCCCTGATGGCCTTGCCGACGTTGAGACCATAGTCTCCGCTCAAACCTTCCCGCGCGAGCGCAAGGTTCAAGTCTCTGTCCGCAAGAATGAACTTGATGTCCTCGAATGTGGCGCTTTGGGCGAATGAATATATTTCCTTGACAGTCAGGTTGTAGTCCAGCGTGCATTTCACCGGTGTTGTCTCCCCGTCCCCGCCTTTCCTGAAATCGGAGACAGAGGAGTCGAGTCCTGTCTCGACAATCCTGTCGTGGTCGTCCTCAATGACAGTCCAGGACTTGTGGCCGGCTGAACTAACCGTGACCTTGACGTAAAGGATCTTTGGACTCTCAGCGACCTTGATCCGTACCTTGCCTGCGTCCACCAATCCTTTCGCTGTATCCACATCCTTGTCGGTCAGGTCCTTAAGCACCTCAAGACCATACTCGCTTTTCCCGCAGACCGCTCCGAGGGCGGAGGCGATGTAAAGCCCGACCATCCCGGTCCCGGGGATTCCGACTCCCATTCCGTTCTTGAGAATATTTCCGCTGACCTCCACGTCAACTTCATATTCAGAGAGTACGGGGACTTCTGTTTTCAAGGTTTCCGTGGCTTTGGCGGCGGCCAGCGCGACGGCGATCGGTTCGGTGCAGCCCAAGGCTGGCTTGACTTCCTTGTGCAGGAGTTCGATGAGTTCGGATTCTCTTGTAGTCATAACTGGTTATTTGTCAAGAAATTTCATTATGTCCTTAATCAGTGGTTCAATAGCGGCCTCCCCGCTGATGACCTCGATAGGGAAGCCGATGCAGACGGTCCTGTAACCATTCCCCTCAAAGCAGGTTCCGGCCGAGATGTTCGTGTCTGAGTAGCGAAGGAATGATTTCGACTTAGCAGAAGATGGCACGATTCCGTCAGGGGTCTCCACGCAGTAGATGAACGGGTTGCGCTCCTTGTGGAATTGGAATTCCGGCACGCTCAGACTGATTGGGCCGTTCTTCTTAACCTTGACAGTGGCGTTGCGGCTGGCGTAGTTTGTCATCCATCTGTAGCCAAGCGTCTTCTCCACAAATTCCTTTGTTGAAGACGTGTATAAGCTGTCCTTGTGCACTGGGTAGATCCCGTCCCAGACATCCGTGCCGATGTTCGCTCCGGAGACGAGCACGTTCCCGCCATCCTCAGTGTAGCGTCTGATGGCTTGTTGTAGGCCAGTAGGGAACACCTGGAACCTGTCCGGCACCTTGCCAGTGCCGACAACGGTAGTGATCTGTTTTCCGCAGATGAGATCCAAGACCACATCGTTTTTAGCCAAGGTCCTGTCGGCGGAGAACGCCGCCACACTCGAAGAGTGGAAAGCATATCCTGCCGCCATGAGAGCCTTGCCGTGGATTCCGCAGTAGTCGAACGTGTTCCCGGCGAAGACCTTTCCGGCCTCGTCGGTCCAGGCCGCTCCGAATCCAGGATTGTCATCGTCCAGCCAAGGCAGCTCGCGGCGGAACTGGTACTGAGGGCCGATGAAATTGATTTCTTTTACGTATGGGACACCGGCATCGAGGCTCGCGTCGAATCCGGCATATTCATTGGAGTCGAACCACGCCGGAGCGGAGACTCTGGTGAAGTTGTTGACCACCAGGACGTTTTTGCCGTTGCCTGATTTCGGGATGCCGACGCTGAGGGTCTCGGAAGGGAAGCTTTTCCCACCCTTGTTGAATGCGGTCACACGATAGCTGTAGATGTGCCCAGGGACGATGGAGACCTTGGTTGAGATCTCGTTTCCTGAGACTTTGCATCCATCCAGCACACGGCCGTTGTCAAAGGCCCCGTCGTCAATCCTTGTCTGAAGAATATATCCGGTAGGGACGGCGGTTGCCTCAAGCGAGTCCACGGTGGCTTTCCAGCTGAGCCTCACGGATTTGGAACCAGTGAATGAAGTAGCGAAAGAGTTGACCGGAAGCGGCTGCACTGCATATTCGCAACCATAGCGGGCGCTCAGGTATTTAAGCATTCCTTTATAGACCGCGCGGCTGACAGTGAAGCGGAAAGACGGATCAAGTCCGAATTTCATATCCGCGAAATTCTGGTGAGACAGTAATTCGAGCAGCATCGCAGGAACTGTCGCCGTGCGGGATTCGCTGTAGGATCGGTCCCACAAGCCCCTTCTGCTCCATTCCGGATTGAATTCCTTGCGGATGTCGTTCACGATCTCTGTCTGGACAAAGTCAGCGTACATCCTCTGCTGAAGCCTGTCCTCTCCGTTGGCGAACTTGTCGCTGCCGTCGCACAGCAAGGTGTATATGGACAGCGTGCCGATGATCGAGTCATTCGGAGTCGTACCGGCGTCCGTGTGGAACGCGAACGAAAGGTCTATCGGAATATTCAGTCCTTCGGCCTTTGGATTTGTCCTTGAACCACCGGACATCCAGCCGACCCACGCGCCACGGTTGCCGTAGTCGGACGTGTAGTCATTGTCGTATTTGCTCAGGATTGTGGAATCGGCCCCGGCCCATTGCATCCAGTAGAGTGCCCCTTCCGTGAAGGACGGCATCCCTGAGGTGGTATATTCATTGACCGGCTGGTCTTTGAGGCCTCTTGCGATCTTGCCCATTCCGCCGCCGAAACGCACTGCGTCCGCTGTGATCACAGCGTTGCGGGTGACGTTGTAGCCTTTCGGGACGCTGTTGTCAAGGATCACGCAACCTTCTGAACCTTTGTCGAACTCGAATGTGCCAATGTAGATCCAGGTGCCGCCGCCCATCTTCTGGTTGACGATGAACTCACTCTCGCCGCCCAGATGCCTGACTGTGTAATGGGCGCAAGGAGTGCTGTGCGGCAGACTCTTATAGGAAATATAGACTGAATATTCCCCGCGTTCCGGAATCTCAGGGGTCCAGCGTGCCTCGGCCGCCTTTTCCCTACGGTTCTCACGGCATTCCGCTTGGCGGGCCGTTCCCATCTGAAACGGATTCTCCAGCAATGAATATGTCGCCCTGGCATCCGCGAATCCAATTCCAGCGTCCGACCAAGTTCCTGTCTCTGAATATCTTCCCTCGATTCTGACACCCTCTCCACGTCCATCCTCGAAAGCTGGATCGTTGTCTGAGATGACCTCGTTGGTCTGCGGATCCCTCTCGCGAGGAGTCATAACGTAGGCTCCGGCGTTCTCCAGCATCGGAATCAGGAACGGAAGCACATAGCTTTGGGTGTACATATCCTCGACGGTCTGGAACATCGGCGCGCGCTGCCATTCCCAACGGTCGGTCTTCTCCTCGAAATAGCGGCCGTGGCTCTGCCAGAGGGCTATGTTACGTCCTGCCAGACCTTTGGAAAAGTCTTCCTCGTCCATTTTGGTGACAAACGGATGGGTGTTACGTAAGTCCTTTGTCCTGAATTTGTTGTTAATGGATTTCCCGTCATTGCCGACCTGCGGCACAACGTATGATTCCAGCCTGTTCTTGCCCACGAACAGATTCCCGATCCCGTACTTGGAACAAGATTCCGGCATCAGATCCGTGAGTGTCTTCCTGAGCCACTTCACGTCCTTTGACCGCCAAGGGAAATCCCCCATAGCCGGTGTGAAATAAAAGTCAAGATCATAGCCTCGTCTGACGACCTTGTTGGCCTTGACCTGCGATGACACACCTGTCCTTTCGACAACAAGGGTCTGGAGTGAGTCAACCGCATCCTTGAATTCCTTTACAGACTGCGCCGCAAGGCCTGTGGAAAATGCCCCGGCGACAGCGAATAGGGTTATTAATCGTTTGATCATACTATCGTTTGTTCTTGAATATCAGCAATTCGGCCAGCAACGTGATCACCGACGTGCTGGCGAGTGCGGTGAAATCCGCCAGAAAATCCATCGGATCCCCGCTTCTGTAGGTGGTGAAAGACTGTCCGATCTCCGTTCCGGCCGCCACGGCGCAACCTATGGCAAAAATGATGGCCACGGCCAGGGCTATCCTCCATCCTTTCTCGCTTTTAGGGCGGAACGCCGCATAGCAAAGGATCGGGAACGGGAAGAACATTATGAAATGGACGACCTTGTCCATCGGGATTCCCCACAGACTGTCCTGTCCGATCTGCGGTAAGTCTTTGAAATGACCGAAGCAGCAGTACGCCACGGCGCAGAGGTACAGGATGAACAGCAGTATAGCCAGAATCCGTTGTTTTCTCATATTCATAGATTTATTTCAGAATCAGTTCTCCGAAGAATTCGGGTCTGTGAAAGTCGGGTTTCGGGGTCTTGATCGGGTTCCAGCTGAGGAAGTGCGGATGAGCGGTAAGGTCTCCGCATTTGTAGAAATTCCCCCGCAGGCTGACCGGAAGGTTGTCCCTGTCGATTCCTATCAGCTCGAACGGGATCAGCATAGCAACCGTCCAACTGAATATCCTGTCGTTGATCGTGACAGGCTTGCGCTCCAGGGAACTATGCCTTATGACACTTGCCAAGAGTTCCGGCCGGATGAGTGTCTTGTTGATCCTGCTCGTCCTCTTGGACGCAAGCAGCGAGCCGACACAGGTCATCTCGAAATTGTAGTATGTCCCGTCGTACGGATCCGTGACGAAGAACTCGCAGCAGCTGTCCTCCCAACTGTTTCCGTTGTCCTCCATCGCGGTTGCCCTGAGGTCAAGCCCCCTCACGTGGAACATAACCGCAAGATGGGTCTTTGTGCGGGCTATGGAACCGTTGCAATCCGGAGCGTACGGGGCGTCCTTGGGCCAGTTCCGCTCGCAGACGGCGAACTTTGACGCACCTTTCTCCATCGCAAGATCCAGTTCCTGCATATTCATCATCTCAAGTCCTTCAATCAGCGGGACCCTTATCTGTCTGACAACATTTTTCATCTCTGTGTATCATGAATATTCCTGCGAGGCATTAAAGTGCCTGCATATCATTGAGTTTCCTATAATATCCGTTCAGCGCCAGCAAGTCCTCGTGTCTGCCACGCTCCACGATCCGACCTTCGTCCATAACGATGATCTCGTCCGCGTTTCGGATGGTCGAGAGCCTGTGGGCGATGGCTATTGTGGTTCTGGTTGACATCAGTCTGTCAAGAGCCTCCTGCACAATCTTCTCAGACTCAGTGTCAAGCGATGCGGTTGCCTCGTCCAGAATCAGGATAGGCGGGTTCTTGAGGATTGCCCTTGCGATGCTGATTCTCTGCCTCTGGCCGCCGGACAGTTTGATGCCGCGGTCTCCGATGTTGAAATCGTAGCCGCCTTCCTTCTCCATAATGAAGTCGTGGGCGTTGGCGATCTTCGCCGCCTCGATCACGCTTTCCATCGTGGCGTTCTCGACACCGAAGGCTATGTTGTTGAAAATCGTGTCGTTGAACAGAATCGATTCCTGATTGACGTTACCGATGAGGCTTCTAAGATCCGCGATCCTGATGTCCCTGATGTCCGTCCCGTCAATCGTGATGGCTCCGCCGGTCGGGTCATAGAATCTCGGAATGAGGTCCACCAAGGTGGATTTTCCCGCACCGGAGGCACCCACGATCGCTATTGTCTTGCCTTTAGGAATATCCAGACTCACATCATCCAGAATCATCCTGTGCCCGTCCGGATAGCGGAAGTTAACGTGCTCGAACGAAAGTTTCCCGTTGAATCCGTCCAAGGCTTTCGGCTCCTTCGGCTCGATGATGTCGTTCTCCGCGTCCAGAATCTTGTTGATCCTCTCCATCGAGGCCATACCCTTAGGGATGGCGTACCCAGCCTTCGCGAAATCCTTGATAGGGTTGATGATGCTGTAGAGGATCACCATATAATAAATGAATATAGGCGCGTCGATTGTCGATTTTCCTCCGAGGATCAACGCTCCTCCGAACCACAGCACGATCATAATAAGCACGGTGCCGAGGAACTCGCTCATCGGGTGGGCGAGGGACTGGCGGATGGTCACCCGGTTGTTCTTTCTCCTCATCGCCTCGGTGACGTTGTCGAACCTGTCGGACATCTTCTTCTCGGCGATGAACGCCTTGATGATGCGAAGACCTCCGAGAGTCTCCTCCACCTGCGCCATCACATCGCTCCAAAGCTGCTGGACCTCAAGCGATTTCCTCTTCAGGTTCTTTCCCACGACTCCCATCACCCACATCATCACAGGGGCGAACAGGATCGTGAACGCCGTCATCTGCCAGCTGATGACAAGAAGGGCGACGAAATAAAAAAGGATGAGAATCGGGTTCTTGATCAGCATCTCGATGGAGCCGGTGATGGAGTTCTCGACCTCCTGCACGTCACCGCTCATCCTGGCGATGATGTCGCCTTTCTTCTCCTCCGAGAAGAAGCCGAGCGGAAGGGCGAGGATCTTGTTGTAGATGTCCATCCTGATGTTCTTCACCACTCCGGTCCTGATCGGAACCATCACAGCGGATGAGCCGAAGTAGCAGGCGGTCTTCAGCGCGGTCATCACAACCAGGAATATGCACAGGAACAGCAGCACGGTTGACGCTCCGAGCGCGGAGATCTGCTGCTCCAGCATCCAATAGACGTTCGCCATAAACGCGTCCCCGAGATCCTTGAACGGCATATTCCAAACCTCGTTCCACGGGGTGAATGAATATACCGTCTCGTTGATCTTGAACAGGATGCGCAGGATCGGCACGATGATCGCGAACGAGAAGATGTTGAACACCGCCGACAGGATATTCAGAATTATCGAGCCGGCGAGATATTTCTTGAAAGGCGCGACATAGCGCTTTATCATTGACCAGAATTCTTTCATTGTCAGAGTATTTTTTCCAACCAGTGGAAGATCAGGAATATTCTTTTGCGTAAAACTTCGTAGTCGAGGGTGTCGGCGGTGTCAGTGACCTTGTTGGTCAGCATCGTGATGCCAGAGGTGAACACGGCGCAGACCAGACCGTTCTGGACGAATATCTTCTGGTCGCCGAACCGGCTGTGGAACATCTCGGTGAAACTCTTGCTGCCGTAGTAGTTGGTTGATATGTCAAGCCCCATTCCCTGTCCTTCGTTCGCCCTTGTGAGGTCAAAAGTATATTGCCCGTCACTGAGCATGATCAGGAAATCCTTTCTGTCCTTGTGGATAGGCTCAAGGGTGCTTCCGAGAATGTCGAGCACAACGGTGGAGCGAATCCTGTCCATCGTGATCGTCTCGCCGTCCACAGGATCTTTCAGTCTGCCGTTCCTGATGTCGTCCATCAGGGCCTCCGCACCGGCAGAGTTCTTTTCCTTCGCGTCGGTCGCCACGAAGATTATATTCTTTCCGTATGAACGTCCAAGATCTTTCATCTTGCGGAACATGTCCGCCACGCTGAGCATGGCCACAACCCCGGACGCGTTGTTGTCAGCACCTGGGTAGAGATTTCCGTCGATGATCCCATGACTGTCATAATGGGCGGCGATGATGACGTACATTTCTTTGGATGCCTCTCTCTTTCCAGGCAGGAAACCGAGAATGTTACGTCCCACGGCATCCCCGACTTTGAACGATCGGCTCCAACTGCCGTCAAACGGCATTAGCCCGGCGTTCTCGTAGCGTCTGGAAATCCAAAGGGCCACCTCGGCGGCTCCGCGTGAGCCTGTCGCCCTGCCTTTGAATGTGGTGTCCGTGAGGAATTCAACCTGCATCCTGAGGTTGTCTGAGTTGATGACTTTCTCGGCGTTGCGTCCAGAGGGCACCATCTTGACCTCCGATTGCTGCGCGAAAAGCTCCCCGGCGGTGACCGTGAGGAGAATCAATGCGAAAATTTTACTTAAAAGCGTCTTCAAGGCACGATAAATGTTTATCTTTGCAAACGACAAAATTAGGAATTTTAAGGATTAAAGTGAAATATATTTATATGAAAAGATTCGCGCTGACTCTATTTTTCCTGTTGTGCCTCGCTTTGGTTTCCAACGCGCAGTACGATAAGGACGTGTTTAATTTCAGAGGCCGCGCGGCTCTTGCGGACGGAAAATATTCAGAGGCAATCAGCCATTTCAACATCCTTGCGCGTCTGGACACGACAGACTGCTGGACTTTTTTCTACAGAGGCATCGCGAAATACAACCTTGGTGACCTTCGTGGCGCGCAGGCTGATTTCAACACTTCAGTAAGGCTCAATCCAGTGTTCACCAACGGCTACCATTTCAGAGCCATAACCCTCAGCCGTTTCGGGAAGTACGACGAGGCCTTGAAAGATCTGGAAAGGGCAATGGAACTAAGGCCCGGGCTTGACGGATTGTATTTCAGCAGGGGAGTGACATATTTCCTTGCCCAGCAGTTCGACAAGGCTGTGGCCGATTTTGACCGCTATATCAGAAAGGAGCCGAAAGATCCGTCCGCATATCTGAACAGGGGAGCCTCCTATCTTTTCCTCAATGACACGACAAAGGCTTTGGAGGACTACAACAGAGCCATCAGGCTGGATCGCTTCGATCCGGAAGGATATATCCGTCGTGGCCGCGTCTATGCCTTGAGGAAAGACTACAATGATGCGATAGCCGACATGGACAAGGCGATCGGCCTGGACACGACCAACACTTTCGCCTATTTCAACAGGGCGTTGATGTACTACGACCAGAACAACTACAACGCCGCGATGAGCGACCTGAACAGAGTTTTGAGGGATGAGCCGGGCAACGCGCTTACCCTTTACAACCGAAGCCTTATCAACGCGCAGGTCGGAAATATGGAGGATGCGCTCGCGGATATGGACCACGTCATCAACATCAATCCGGAGAACGTGCTCGCGTACTACAACCGTGCCTCGTACTTTGTCCGGATGGGACGCTGGATGGATGCCCTTGACGACTACGACAAGGCCATCGAACTGTACCCTGACTTCGCCAAGGCCTATCTGAACCGCTCGTATGTGAAGAATATGCTCGGCCGTACAAAGTCCTCGAAGCAGGATTACGACACGGCTCAGAAGAAAGTTCAGGAGTACCGCGCGAAGAATGCCGCGGACGAGGGGTCGTTCGCCGACACGACCAAGAAGTACAGTTCCCTGATCGCGTTGGACGCGGATTTCGCCAAAAAGGATTTCGACAACGAACTTCTTCAGAACAGGGACATCAACATCCGTCTGAAATCACTCTACAAGTTCAGCCTTGCGGCACGGCGTGACAACCAGAACATCGCTCTGAGACACCGCTATGAGAACCCGCTGATCGACAAGTTCATCTCGGACTCTCCGATCGTGATGACGGTCTCCAATTCCGACTCGCTTGTCAAACCTGAATTCGCGCACGGAATCGACGCGTCGCTCTATGGTGATTCCTATCTTGCCGCCGGGGATCCTAAGTCCTTGACAGATGCTGACAGGGCTTTCATCAAAGGACTCTACGATGTGCAGTCAAAGCAATTCACTTCAGCCTTGAACCAGTTCGACGCCGCGGTGAATTCCGAGAGCAAAGGAAAATATTCAGAATATTACAAGGCTTTCTATTATTTGAACAGGGGTGTGCTCCGCGCCGAGATGATCGATTTCATCTCATCCATCGAGAGCAACGTGCAGACCTTGACCATGGATGACAAGGGTACCACCAGAGCCCGTGTTCGTGATCAGGTGAGCCGGACGTATGACTATTCGGAGGCCATCGAGGATATGCTGGCTGCTGACAGGATCATTCCTGGAATCCCGTACGTCTATTTCAACCTTGGCAATCTTTACTGCCTGTCCTCGAAGTTCGTGGAGTCGGTTGACAGCTACACCAAGGCGATCAATGTCTATCCTTATATGGGAGACGCGTACTATAACCGAGGTCTTGTACTCATCTATCTGAAAGACAAGGAGAAAGGTTGCATCGACCTTTCGAGGGCCGGTGAGCTCGGTGTCGGTGATGCCTACAGCGTGATCTCGAAATATTGCGAAGAGGAGAAGAAGTGATGCTGAAGTTTTTTAGTCTTTCCAGCGGCAGCTGCGGCAATTGCTATTTCCTTTCCGACGGTAGATCGGGGCTTCTCATCGACGCTGGAGTCAGCCAGCGGCGTTTGAAGAAGACTCTGATGGAGCACGGCTTAGGTGTGGATTCCTTTCAGGCAGTGCTTGTGACACATGATCATCTTGATCACATCAGACAGCTGGGTTCGTATTGCAAGCATCTGAAAAAGCCTGTATATGCGACCGCCGTGCTGCACGAGGCTCTTTCGCATCACACATTCACAAGGGACTACATCTCGGATTACCGTTGTGTCCTTCCGGATGAAGGTCCTGTCAGGATTAGACTGCGTGGGGATATTCCGGAAGAGGAACTCCCGTTGGTCAGTCATTTTGTGGTGCCGCACGACGCGACCCAGACCGTAGGTTATTTCATCGAGTGGTCAGGGGTAAGGTTCTTCCTGATGACCGATGCCGGCAGGGTGACTGACGAGGCTATTGAATATGCCCGGAAGGCCGACGCGGTTGTCTTCGAGTCGAACTACGATTCCGGAATGCTGATCGGGGGCCCTTACCCACACGAACTCAAGATGCGTATATGTCAAGGCAACGGTCACCTGAGCAACGATGAGTGCGCCTCGGCCATCCGCCGTTTCTGGCATCCCGGCCTCAAGAACATCTTTCTCTGCCATCTAAGTGAGAACAACAACACACCGTCTCTCGCCTTCGACTCCGCCGCCGATGCCCTTAGGTCGATTCGCCTTGACGGTCACCTCACCGCTAAGGAAATCACCAACCTCCAGACCCTTCCCCGCACCCGCGCCTCCCAGATGTTCACCTTGTGATAAACGGCTAAGCCTTCGAAAGACTAATACAGACTCTGGCAATATAATTCAGGAATATGCCTCTTGGTGTTCAGGGTGTGAATATATTTGCGCACCTAAGAAAGGAAGATGTTATTGAAGGCGGGATGCGTTTGGCTACTTGATTGATTTGTAATAGATAGGAGTACGGTTGTCTTCGCCGCGGAATATTCCGATGAGGTCGCGGAGAAGGAGGTCGGGGTGTACCACACCACTTTCCCAGAAATCGTTGCCACCCTTGGGGTTGAGGCGGTTGTTGTCGTTCCAGACCACGCTTGCGGAGGTGTCACTGGAGTTCGTGGCGCATCCTTCGGCATTGGAGTATCCTCTGGCCGAGGCGTTTCCCTGAATATCCATCAAGAAGTCGTCGAACAGGGGATTGACGGAAAGGAGTTGTTCCAGAGTCTGGCACCAACCGACATTCATCCAAAGATCCGCTTCCTTTGACAATGAATATGCCGTCTCGACCGAAATCTGGCCCGAGACTGAGCTTCCGGATTTGGCTCCGAGAATCTCCCCGCCGGCATCCTTGAACAGGGTGGTGAGATAACTTTCCTGTCCGGGAATGAACCATTGGTCCTTGTACGGGATGTTGACCAGAATCTTTCTTTGTTTGTGAGTCGTTCCTTTGGAATCCAGTTCAATATTTCTGTTCAGATTACTTTGAACTGAATCACGTAAGTTTATGTAGTTCTCCGAAACGATCTTAAGCACCGAGTCGGCCGCGGCCATATTCCCTGTCAACGCTCCAAAAAGGCGTATGTAGGCGGCTCTGGCCAGAGGGTGTCGCTCAAGATGCTCATTGACAATGAAAGTCTTTATTCCCAGCGACTCAAGTTTCGAGAAGAACTGCGACTTCACAGGGGAGACTGAATATGTCAGGAGCAGGTCCGGCTTCAGGGCCATTATCTTCTCGTAGTCAGGGCTTGCGTCATATCCGATGTCCACCACCGTTCCGTTGCTTAGGCCGGCTGTTACTGAAGAGTCGCAGACATATTCACCGCCCGACACCCCGACAATCACCGAGTCCGCCCCGATGGCATCCAGAAAACCGATGTGGGAAGTGCTCGTAACTATCAATCTGCCAAGAGGTTGGCTGATGGATATCGTGTCCCGGCTCCCGTCAAACGGCGAGATCGAGACCAATGAATATCCCCCATCAGCATCCGGGATTATATTCATAAATTGCGGTTCGATAACGTCCTGCGGCAAGTCTCCGCTGACATTCCGCGCGCATCCGCAGACATTTGCGGCAAACGCGGTGGCCAAGAAAATATATTCGTAGAATCTCATATCATCGCAAATTTAATTGTTTTTTGCTATCTTCGAAGTCTGTTCGGTGGAAATCACTTGCTGATGTCAAGATAATGCTGGATTTTATGAATATGCCGACTTGGCTTTTCTGACAAGATGATCGTGAGGGCAGGAAATGAAATTTGAAAATTTGTAATATTATGGGAAAATATAACTTTGACGAGATGACGATAAGGCGCGGCACGAACTGCGTCAAATGGGATGCGGAGAGTCCGGTCGGGCCGATTTCGGAGGATGTGATTCCGCTTTGGGTGGCGGATATGGACTTCAAGGTGGCTCCGGAGATCGTGAACGTGCTGAAAGATCGTGTGGATCAAGAGATTTTCGGCTACACCCACGTGCCGGATTCCTACTACGAGGCTGCCGTCAACTGGTGGGAGCGCCGCAGAGGGTGGCACACGGAGAAGGATTGGTACCTCTACATTGCAGGGGTGGTTCCAGCGATGTCGGTGGTTGTCAAGGCTTTGACGCAGTACGAGATTGTGGACGGCGAGGTTGTCGAGAAGCCGGACCGTGGACGTGGCCCTCACGGTGAATTGCCGAAGATGATCATCCAGAGTCCGGCGTACAACTGTTTCTTCTCCACCGCGAAGAACAATCTTTGTGAACTCTCAATCAACAAACTGATCTACGACACGGAAGGTGATCAGGCCACTTGGTACATTGATTTCGAGGATCTTGAGAGACGTGCCGCCGACCCGATGGCCAAGGTGCTGCTGTTCTGCAATCCTCACAACCCTTGCGGACGTGTCTGGCCTCGTGAGGACCTTGAGAGGGTAGCCGACATCTGCCGCAGAAACGGTGTGATCGTCATAAGCGACGAGATCCATTGCGAACTGGAAATGCCTGGCTATCACTTCACTCCGATGGCATCGCTCTCGCAGGCATCGCAGGACAACACTGTCACGATGAACTCGCCGAGCAAGTCTTTCAACATCGCCGGCCTCGGAATCTCCAACATCATCACCAACAACCCTGATTGGAAGAAAATCATCGACAGGGTAATCAATATCAACGAGTTGTGTGAGGTGAATCCTTTCGGTGTGCTTGCGCTTCAGGCCGCCTACAACGAGGGTGAGCCGTGGCTCAAGGATCTTAATGAATATCTTTACGGGAATTACCGCACGTTGCTGTCGTTCTTTGAGGAGAACCTTCCGGAGTTCCCTGTCAGCAAACTGGAAGGAACCTACCTTGTGTGGGTGGATGTCAGAGCTTTGGATATGTCCGCTAACGACATAGAGAACAGCCTCTTGCTCAATGAGAAGGTCTGGATCAACTCCGGCGTGATGTACGGCCTTGATGGCTTTATGCGCATCAACATCGCCTGCCCTCGTGCCCGTCTCCAGCAAGGCCTTGACCGCATCGCAACCGGCTTTCACCGCCTGATGAAATAAATGGTCGCTGAGCTTGTCGAAGCGATAAATATCAATTTGCCGTCGAAAAATAACCGCTGAAATCAGCCACCGAAAAAAGGCAAAAGTCAAATTTTGCACGTTACCAAAATTTGACTTTTGATTTTTCGGCGGCTTGCGTGTTTATGTTAGTTCATGCATAATTATATCATATTGCTATGCGATGACATACTTTATTTTGCTTTGTATAGCTTTATTTAGCCATCCAGGTTCAGTGAAGTGCCATCACGAACCTTAGCCACCCGCGGCTATAAGCGGGTGGGGCCCAAGCGCAGCTTGGGAGGGACGGAGCGCGAAGCGCGGAGGGTTTGTGGTGACACTTCACTGAACCCTGGCCATCACGAAACGTCGTTCAGAAAATAATCTGAAAATCAATGATTTCGTTGTTGTCGAAAGTGCCGGTGATGTGAGAGCTTACATCGGGGCGGATTGTCAGCGGCTTGCGGGGTGCAAGTTCTATGGCGATGAGGTCGCCGGTGCGGATGTAGAGCAGCTTTGTGGCTTCCACGAGAGTGTCTTCAATCATATCCAAAGAAGGATGGTCGAAAGTGAAAAGCTCAACTTCATTTCTGAAGAGGCTGAATCGGCCATCTTCTTCCAGCCTTTGCGGCGAAAACATCGGCGTGGGCAGAAAGGATGTATGATCCAGGCAGATGGCCTGGGCGTAGCCTTCCGGGGTGCCGTCAAGCATATTCTCCGGGTAGAGGAGGACTCCGAAACCGATTGAGTCGTAGTACCTTGACGCGAATTTCCTCCCGACGCTGCGGCCTGGCTTCAGGATGCGGGCGAAAAGGACGGGGGAATATGTCAACTCGTCCACGAACTCTGGAGGGTAAAAGTCCTCGTTGTCTTTCTCCCACGTTGTGTCCGGGCGAACGGTGATGTGGCCGGATGATGTCTTTACTATTATATTCATAAATCAATTTCCCGCAGGAAATGCCGCATTCCGCCGACAGTTAAAAGAGTTTGCCAGAGAATTTGTCCTTCAGACCGGCTACTGCACTGTCAAACGCTTCACCCTCAAGTGGCTTGCTCATTTCGGCCTCTCTGGCTTTGGCGGCTTCCTTTTTCTCCTTGTCGAACTGCTCCTTCAGGCGTGCGAACTGTCGCTTGGTGTCCATCGTGAACTCACCGTTCTCGATCCAGGCGAAGTAGGCCGGCTCGGTCTCATATACCTCCCTGGCCGTGTGGCCCTTGTGCTTTCCGAAACTGATGGTCGGCTCGTCGTTCTTGCCGAGAATCAGTCTGCCGGCATAGTCAACGGTGCGTGGACGGCCGGCGACTCCGGACAGGAACTCGACATCGTTCTTGAGAACCTGCTCGTGGTACTTTGTCGGAGTCTGGTACATATCCAGTTGGCCCTTAAGCACTTCATATGTAGCCATAGTGTCAGCCTCGGCTGAATGGGCGTTCTCGAAATCCTCTCCGCCGCAATAGAAACGGTATGCGGCCTTGAGGTTGCGTGGCTCCATATAATGGTAGATCGTCTGCACGTCGATCATCTGCTTGGAGTGCAGGTCGATGTCCGTGGCCTCAAGGGTTGCCTTGGCCTTGGCCTTGTTCTCAGGAGTGTTCCTTGGATCCGCAAGCCTGCGCATACAATAGGCACGTACCCTCTCAAGTTCCTCGGACAGCATCGGCAGGTCGAACTTTGTGGAATTATACCCTGCCAGATCACTGTCTCTCAGCCAATCCACGACTTCGGCCGCAATCTCGATGAATTTCTTCTCCTTTGCGACATCCTCATCCTTGATCCCGTTCACCTGACTGGCCTCGGGATTGATCGGATGCTGTTTGCGGAGAGTGTAGTCCCAAGGACAGACCCTCCAGGTCTTCACATCATGGTGTCCGTCAGGGAACACCTTGACAAAACTCAGTTCGACAATGCAGTCGTTGACTATATTAAGCCCCGTGCTCTCAATGTCAAAGAAAAGCAGAGGCCTTTCAAGAGAAAGTTCCATAGCTTTGATTCTCCGAAGGTTAAACCATGATAGGCATCAGGATTCCGCAGATCTTTCCGCTCTCATCATCCTCTTCTGAAGGAATGATGAGGGCAGCCCTGCGCGCGTCGGCGAACTTCATCACGACTGTCTCGCAGCTCATGTTGGCGAGGATCTCCGTGAGGAATGTTGACTTGAATCCGATGGTCAGCTCGTCACCGCTGTAGTCGCAGTTGATCTTCTCGTAGGCTGCGATGGCGAAACCGAGATCCTGTGCGGTGATCTCCATCTGTCCCGGCTTGAGATCCAGCTTGATGTGGTTGGAAGCCTTGTTGGCGCAGACGGCCACACGCCTTACCGTATTCAGGAACATCGCCCTGTCGATCTTCAGCACGCTGGAGTTGTTCTGAGGGATCACATCGCGGTACTTAGGGTACTTGCCGACAATCAGCCTGCACACCATGGTAGTTTTCCCGAAGGTGAAGAGGACGGTGCTGGAATCGAACGCGATCTCAACAGTTCCGTCGTCTTTCCCGAGGATGGACTTCAGGACGGCCGCCGGCTTCTTGTGAAGAATGAACGAGCATTTCTCCGGGGTCTTCACTTCCTTGGCCGTGTAGCAGATGAGCTTGTGCGAGTCTGAGGCCACGAGAGTGGTGGATTCCGGTCCGAAATCAAAGAATATTCCGTTCATCGCCGGCCTTATCTCGTCATCTGCCGTGGCGTAGATCGTGCTGTTGATGCCTTCGATCAGGCTCTCGGCCGGGAATTCAAGTTTCTCCGCGTCGTCGCTCGTCCCCTTGATCTCAGGATAGTCCTCGGCAGGGAAGAAAGGAAGCACGGAGTTGCCGCTTGTCCACTTGCACTCGATCGAGCTGTCGCTGGCGGTGCAGATCGATACAGGCTGGTCAGGAAGTTCCTTGAGAAGGTCGATGATGTGCCTTGCGGGAACGGCGATCCTGCCTTCCTCTTCGGTGGTGTCCACTTCGATTTCAGTCCTGAGGGTGAGCTCCGAATCCGATGCGGTGACCTCAAGGATGTTGCCTTTGAGGTCAAACAGGAAGTTTTCCAGAATCGGAAGGGCGGACTTGGCCGGGATGGCCTTGGAGATGTCCATCAGTCCTTTCAGAAGCTCGGAGCTTGATACGTTGAGTTTCATATTCATGTGTTTTTTAATTCATTGTTTTCCGGCCGCCGGAGGGTGGCCTCTGTAAAAGGCAAATATACGAATATTCCCTTAATATTATGGCATCATATTTGATTTTTTGCCTAAGGCTTCGGAAACACCATCCGGATGCTTGTGATTGAATATTGATAAATTTAATTAATATGTCAGAAATGAAAAAAGGTTTGTTAACAGTGGTGCTGTCAGTATTGTTCAGCGTGCTGGCGGCATACGGTGTCGTCAAGGCGGCCACCGTGAATGATGGAGACAATGTGACAAGTACAGAGAACGGAACGGTCACAAAGACTGTCAATCTGGCACAGTCGGACTATCCGGATCTGACTTACGCCGCGGAGGCTGCGGTTGATGCTGTTGTTTATGTGGAGGTGACGGTGACTCAGCAATATCAGATGACGGATCCGTTCTTCCGTTTCTTCTTCGGGGATGAAGGCCCTCAGACAAGAGAGCAGCAGGGAAGCGGCTCTGGAGTGATCATCCGTCCTGACGGCTACATCGTGACCAACAACCACGTGGTCGCCAACGCGACGAAGGTACAGGTCACCCTGAACAACAACAAGGTATATGACGCCAAGGTCATCGGTACTGACCCGGCTACGGATGTCGCTTTGATAAAGATTGACGCTCAGGGACTTCCGACGCTTCCGTTCGGGGATTCCGACCAGTTGAGGCTTGGTGAGTGGGTTCTGGCCGTGGGCAGTCCTCTTGGCTATCAGCTCAGGTCCACCATCACGGCCGGCATCGTCAGCGCCAAGGGACGTTCGATGGCGCACGATCCTCGTGAGAGAAACAATGGCGGAATCCAGATCGAGTCCTTCATCCAGACCGACGCGGCTGTCAACCCTGGCAACTCAGGTGGAGCGTTGGTCAACAAGACCGGCGAACTGGTCGGCATCAACACCGCTATTGTTTCACAGACGGGAGCATATTCGGGATATTCATTCGCTGTGCCGGTGAATATTGTGAAGAAGGTTGTAGAAGACTTGATTGACTTTGGGTCAGTGAAGAGAGCCGTTCTTGGAATCGCTATGTCTGATCTCAGCGAAGGTCTTGCCAAGAATCTGAAATATGATTCTGTCGATGATATGTTGAAAAAATTGAAACTTTCTTCTCCGGAAGGCGTATATATCAGAGAGGTTGCGAAAGGCAGCTCCGCTGACAAGGCCGGAATGAAGGAAGGTGATGTGATTGTGGCCATTGACGGAACCGATGTGAAGAGTGGCTCCGCAGTTCAGGTCAAGGTCAATACCTTCCATCCTGGTGACAAGGCTAAGGTCAAGATCATCCGTGACGGCAAGGAGAAGGAACTTGAGGTCACATTCCAGGGCAGCAGCACCGAGAACGGTACTGTGGTCGGTGACGGAGAGATCGCTTTCTTCGGCACGACTCTTAAGGAGGCTTCCAAGGAGACTCTTGCGAAGTTCGGTCTGAAGAAAGGTGTCGAGGTCACATCCGTCGGAAGCGGCAAGATGCTTGAGGCAGGCGCTTCGGAAGGAATGGTCATCACCTACGTCAACGATCAGCCGGTCGGCACACCTCAGGATGTTTTGAACATCGCCAAGTCCGCAAAGAGGGCGGTTTATATCGAAGGTGTCACAGCCAACGGTAGAAAAGCCTTCTTCGGATTCAGTAAAGAGTAGTTGATGAAGGTTATAGGATAGTGTTTCCCTGACGGAAACGGCTCCGCGCCTTCCGTCAGGGAAATTTGTGTATTACAAGATATGAGGCAATTAAAGATTACAAAGTCAATCACCAACCGCGAGAGCGCGTCCCTGGACAAGTACCTCCAGGAGATCGGCCGCGAGGAGTTGGTGTCTCCGGAAGAGGAGGTAGAGCTTTCCCAGAGAATCCGCAAGGGTGACCAGAAAGCTTTGGAGAAACTCACAAGGGCCAACCTTAGATTTGTGGTTTCTGTTGCGAAGCAGTATCAGAATCAGGGGCTTAGCCTTCCGGATTTGATTAATGAGGGTAACCTCGGCCTGATCAAGGCCGCCGAGAAATTCGACGAGACAAGAGGCTTCAAGTTCATTTCATACGCTGTGTGGTGGATCCGTCAGTCAATCCTTCAGGCTCTCGCCGAGCAGTCCAGGATCGTCAGGCTTCCGCTCAACCAGGTAGGATCCTTGAACAAGATCAACAAGGCCCTCTCACAGTTCGAGCAGAAGAACGAGAGAAGCCCTTCCAATGAGGAACTCTCCGAGATGATAGACATCCCGCAGGACAAGATCTCCGATACCCTCAGGGTGTCCGGAAGGCATGTGTCTGTGGATGCCCCGTTCGTAGAGGGCGAGGACAACAGCCTTCTGGATGTGATTCCTAACGACGACTCGCCGATGGCCGACAGAGGCCTTGTGAACGAGTCCCTCAGCACCGAGATCGAAAGGTCTCTCCAGATCCTGACGACCCGTGAGCGCGAGATCATCAAGTCGTTCTTCGGCATCGGCTGTCAGGAGATGACCCTTGAGGAGATCGGCGAGAGGCTTGATCTCACAAGAGAGAGAGTCCGCCAGATCAAGGAGAAGGCGATCCGCAAGCTAAAGAAACCATCCGCAAGCAAACTTCTTAAAACCTATCTCGGTTAATGACCCCGGAACTTTTTATCGCCTCTAAGGCTTCAGAAGCCATCAAGGCACTCTATAACGCCGACATCGAACCGTCGGCGCTTCAGGTCTCCGTCACAAGGAAGGAATTCACCGGAGACTTCACGCTCGTCGTCTTCCCGCTCCTGCGTCTGTCGCACTCCACTCCGGAGAACACGGGCAACGCCATCGGAGAATGGCTGAAGGCGAACGTACCGGAAATCTCTGAATATAACTGCGTCAAAGGTTTCCTTAACCTTCTGTTCTCCAATCTCTTCTGGAACGAACTTTTCGGAGAGATCGTGGCTGACAAGGACTTCGGTGACCTGCCGACGACCGGCAAGAACATCATGGTCGAGTTCTCGTCGCCGAACACCAACAAGCCTCTGCACCTCGGCCACATCAGGAACAACCTTCTGGGTGACTCGGTGTCAAGGCTTCTGAAGGCCAGCGGCAACAACGTGATCAAGACCACCCTTGTCAACGACAGGGGAGTGCACATCTGCAAGTCCATGCTTGCATGGCTGAAGGTCGGCAACGGCGCGACTCCGGAGTCCACGGGGATCAAGGGCGACCATCTTGTCGGGGATATGTACGTGGCTTTCAACGACATCTACAAGAAGGAAGTCGAGGAGTTGATTGCCGGGGGAATGGACGAGGAGACCGCCAAGAAGGAGGCCCCTTGCCTCAAGGAAGCCCACGAGATGCTCCAAAAATGGGAGGCCGGCGACAAGGAGGTCCGCGACCTTTGGGCCAGGATGAACGGCTGGGTGCTCAAGGGCTTCGACGAGTCCTACAAGGCTCTCGGAATCACTTTCGACAAGGTTTACTACGAGTCCCAGACCTATCTTCTTGGTAAGGAGTTGGTTCAGAAGGGACTGGATATGGGCGTGTTCGTGAAGGATCCGGACGGCTCCGTCTGGTGCGACCTCACGGCCGACGGACTTGACAGGAAACTGCTCATCCGTTCTGACGGAACGTCGGTTTACATCACCCAGGATCTGGGAACGGCCGAAAGGCGTTTCGCTGAATATCACCTTGACTCTCACGTCTATGTGGTCGGCAACGAGCAGAACTACCACTTCCAGGTGTTGAAACTGATCCTCAAGAAGTTGGGATTCGAATGGTCCGACAACATATTCCATCTTTCCTACGGAATGGTCGAGCTGCCTGAGGGCAAGATGAAATCCCGTGAGGGAACCGTTGTGGATGCAGATGACCTCATCCAGAAGATGTACGAGGAGGCGAGAGCCACTTCCGACGAGTCCGGCAAGCTGGCCGACATGAGCGAGGAGGACAAGGCAAAGCTCTATCACATGATAGGTCTCGGCGCCCTTAAGTACTTCATCATCAAAGTCGATCCGAAGAAAACGATGCTCTTCAACCCGAAGGAGTCCATCGACTTCAACGGCAACACCGGCCCGTTCATCCAGTACACCCACGCCCGCATCCGCTCCATCCTGCGCAAGGCCGCGGAGAAGGGCATTGAATATGCCGCCTCTCCTCTGCCGAAGGTCGAGCTGAGCGCCAAGGAGATCCGTTTGATAAAGCTGCTGAACACATTCCCGGCCAAGATAGCCGAAGGCGCGCAGGCATATTCACCGGCCGTCATCGCTAACTATGCCTACGACATCGCCAAGGAGTTCAACCAGTACTATCACGACACGCCGATCCTGAAGGAGGAGAACGAGGATGTGCTCAAGATGCGTCTGGTGCTGATCGACACGCTTTCCGCTGTCCTTCGCAAGGCGATGGGCATCCTCGGAATCGAACTGCCTGAAAGAATGTAGGAATATTTCCGATGTCCGAGACGGATTATATGTTCCCGACCTCCAAAAAGGAGGTTGAAGCCTTAGGGTGGGACTACATCGACATCATCCTGTTCACGGGTGATGCCTTTGTGGACCACCCTTCTTTCGGCACGGCCTGCATAGCCCGCTGGCTTCAGCATTTCGGCTACCGGGTCGCTGTCGTTCCGCAGCCTAACTGGAGGGATGACCTCAGGGATTTTAAGAAGTTAGGCGCTCCGAGGCTCTATTTCGGAGTGAACGCCGGTGCTATGGATTCGATGGTGAACCATTACACTGCCGGCAAGCGTCTCCGTCACGATGACGCCTACACGCCGGAAGGCAAGGCCGGACAGAGGCCGGATTATGCGGTCAGTGTCTATACGAACATATTAAAAAAACTCTATCCCGATGTTCCGGTCATCATCGGGGGAGTCGAGGCTTCGCTCCGTCGGCTTACCCATTATGACTATTGGAAAGATGAACTTGTTCCGTCCATATTGCAGTGGTGCAAGGCTGACTACCTTTGCTACGGGATGGGGGAGAAGCCGATGTTGGAACTGACGAGAGCCATTGAGGCGCAGAGGAATATTCATGAGATCCATAGGATCCCGCAGATCGCTTTCCTTATGAGCGGAAAGTGGAAGGTCAAGGAGCCGTTGGTGCTTCATTCGTTCGAGGAGTGCAAGAAGGATAAGAAGGCGTTCGCCGAGAACTTTCATCTGATTGAGACTCACGCCAATATGATGCATCCGGCGACGATCGTCGAGCCTGTCGGGAATGGTTATGTGCAGATCAATCCGCCATATTCACCGTCCACTACCGAGGAGATGGATTCGTTCTGGGACCTGCCTTTCACCAAGTTGCCGCATCCGCGCTACAAGGGGAAGAGGATCCCGGCCTATGACATGATCAAGGATTCCATCATCACTCACCGAGGGTGCTTCGGAGGATGTAATTTCTGCACCATCGCCGCGCATCAGGGTAAGTTCATCCAGTCCCGTTCGCAGGAGTCCATAGTCGCTGAGGTTAAGAAATTGGCCAAGATGCCAGGCTTTGCGGGGAATATCTCCGATCTCGGGGCCCCTACGGCCAATATGTATATGATGCGTGGCAAGAACCCGGACCTTTGCGACAAATGCCGCAGGAAATCCTGTCTGTTTCCGGCTCCGTGTCCGAATATGAACCGCTCTCACAAACAGGTGCTTGAGTTGTACCGGAAGGTCGATGCCGTGCCGGGAATACGCCATTCCTACATCGGCAGCGGGATCCGTTACGATTTGTTCCTCGATGAGAAAGGCTTTGTGGACGAGACATCCAAGCCTTACCTCAAGACTTTGATTCTTGACCACACTTCCGGCCGAATGAAGGTGGCCCCGGAACATACCGAGGACAAGGTGCTCCAGTACATCGCCAAGCCGTCTTTCAAGCTCTTTGAGAGATTGCGCTATGAGTTCGACAAGATCTGCGCGCAGAATGGCCGCCGGACCGGAATCGTTCCATATTTCATCTCTTCGCACCCAGGCTGCACGATGAAGGATATGGAGAACCTGTCCAAAAATCCTGCTTTGAAAGGAATATATATGGATCAGGTGCAGGATTTCACACCGACTCCGATGACCACCTCATCCGTGATGTACTACACCGGAATCGATCCTCGAACGATGAAACCGGTCTTTGTGGAGCGTGATCCGGAGAAGAAGAAGAGGCAGAAATCATTTTTTTTCAGAAAATAGTTCGCGGATTGCTTCTCAATTCGGAAAAATGTCTTAATATTGCACCCGAAAACTTTATTTGGTTTATATGAGTATGGCACCAGATCAGAAGAAAAGACACGTGGTAAGCTACGAGAATATGTCCGAAGCGCTTGCCGCAGCGTTCAATGAGAAATATCCAAGAGGTTTCAGCGACTATCTCCCTGACCTTGTCAAGTATCCAAAACCTGACGGCACCAGTTTCTATGCTGTTACCGTCGAGACGGATGATTCCATCAACCTTGTGAAGATCAAGGTGAAAACCGATGATGCCGAGGCTCTTGAGAGATGGCTTGAGGGAGAGGAGGACGCCGAGAACGAGGATGTTGCAGGATCTTCAGCTGACGCTCCGGCCGACACCACCCTTCCGGATGACAACATCTCTCAATACGGCGGTGACGATGATTCCGCCGAGTAGTTTGGCGGACGGTGTTCCAGATAGTATAATGGCTTGACATCCTTTAGGTGTCAGGCCATTTCATTTGTATTGTCATTATCATTTTAGTTTTCACCCAGTCTTATGTCCGGCTCCGTTTTGTCCCGCGTGTCCGCTCCTTCCCGCTATCGGTCGTCTTCCCGCTATCCGTCAACTTCCTGTTTTTCGTCACCTTCCCGCTTCGGTACGGGAGAAGCCTCTTTGATGTACCAATCGCCTATGATTGCCATGTTGGTACATAAAAAGGCCTTTTGCGGTACCAGACTGATCAAGACCGTGGCCGTTTACATGCTCCTTCTCCTTCTCCTTATCGCGCTCGGGTGCTCCTCGACGAACGCTCCGGATTTGAAGGATGGGGATCTGCTCTTTGTCGTGAATGGGAATGGCAACAACATCACCGATGTGACCGTGGGTGTGGACGGACTTGGAATAGACCACGTCGCTGTCTATGCGGAAGGGAACGTAATCGAGGCGATCCCGGAATCCGGGGTTGTGGAAAGTCCGTTGGACAGTTTTCTGGTCAGGCTGTCAGAGAATGAGACTGTGCTTGTGGGAAGAGTCGATGGATTGGATGTCAGGGCGAGCGTGGACAATGCCAGAAGGCTCCTTGGACTTCCCTACGATGACATATTCATGCCTGGTGACAGCGCCGTATATTGCTCGGAGCTTGTGCAGATGTCGTTTGTTTTCAGCGGGCAGCGGGAAAGGGGTGCCGCTGACGGCACTGACGGTACAGACTGCACTGACGGAGAGGATTCCGCCGCGGAGGCGGTCTTCGCCACGATTCCGATGTCGTTCCACGACAGTACCGGCAGGGTGACAGAGTTCTGGACAAAGTTCTATGCCGCGAGAGGGCTGGCCGTCCCCGAAGGGGAGCCTGGCACCAATCCCGGCCAGCTCTCGCGTGATCCAAATGTCAGGATCCTCGGCCGTTTGGCTGACTGACGATTGCCCGGTTGAAGGGGGGGGCGAAGCGCCTGAGTCCGTAGCTTGTGTCAGCGGCTTAGGTCGAAGGGTCTGTCGGAGCGCCTGAGTATGTTGCGCGTGTCAGCGGATTAGATCGAAGGGTTTTTCGAAGAGCCGAGGCGGTGAGCTACAGCAACTTGGCGAGGCTGTCATAGTACTGCTTGCTGACCGGAATATGTCCGACTCCCTCACGGGTGAACTCTGTGTAGATCACGCCCTCCCTGTCCCTGCTCAAAACCTTGATGTGCCTCGGATTCACGTAGTAGGATCTGTGGCAGCGCACGAACCCATGCCGCTGAGCGTCACCCTCAAGACTCTTCATCGAATTCCTCAGCTGGTACGCCTTGACCCTGTCGTTCTCGATGTAGTGGATCTTGATGTAGTTCGCGTCCGCGCTGACGTAAAGCACCGCCGACGGATCAATCGTCAGTTTCAGCCTCTTGTGCTCGTCGTAGAACTTTATCAGCGACTCCTCCGGCTTCTGTCCTGCCTCGGCCAGATCTGCGTTCTTGTTGGAGACGATCCTTAGCAGGATGCACAGCAGGTAAGGGTAGATCAGCGTCAGGCTGACAGTCTTGAAGCAGTAGGGAAGAGCCGTGAAGTAAGGCATCCCGCCGCTCTTACGGTAGAAAAGTGACGTGTAGAGCGCGAAGAAGAACGACGTTACCAGCACTTCTCCGAAGCACCAGACCGCATAATGCCACCATCTGAAAGGAATATACTTGTAGAGGAACGAGAAAACAAGCCGTGTCAGGGCCAGTACACCGATCATAATGCAGGACAGCATCAGCAGATGGAATGTCCACGATTTTCCTCCGATGTCGTAAAAATCCGACAAAGAGAACGGATTATAGACAAAGCAAAACACGAAGAAGAACAGCGGCATCAGCACCGCGTATTTTACTTGGCTGGCGTAGCCTTTCGAGACCCTCAATGGTGTGTTCATAGCCTTAAAACTTGTCCCAATCCCGTCAAAACCGTCCCGTGATATGCCGGGACGAAATTCCCGAGTCTGGATTTTCGTCCCTAAAATACTGCAATTTTTCCGCCAAACAAGGGTTTTGTGACATTTTTCATACCTCTGAAAACACTTTCTTCGTCACAAGGAGCAAATACGGTACTTTTGCAGACGAGAAATCAAACACAATGATTATGGAACAGATCATAAACACTTTTGAATATTCCGTGGCTCCGGAGAACATAGACTATCAGGGTCGCGCCACCGTGCCTTCCATCTGTGGCAGCATCATCAACGCGATCGGACAGAACATCCGCAAGGAAGGCTGCGGAATCGATGTGATGAGAAAAGCGGGGCGTTCGTGGGTCCTGCTCCGCTCGGCTTTCGAGATAGATGACCGGCCAAGCCTTTACGACAACTATAACGTCAAGGTTTGGCCGGTGAAAGGCAAAGGTCTTACATATAACAGATGCGTCAAGTTGACGGACGCGGAAGGAGAGGAGATCGGCCGAGGGACAACTGAGTGGTGCGTGATCGACATACACACCAGAAAGCCGATTTTCCCTGAGCTCGGGCTTACGGACGTGGATATTCCTATTCCTTGCAAAAGTCCAAGGCGTATAATCGATTTCCTGCCGGATTTCATCAAGCACAAGGAGGTCGGTTACAGTGAGTGTGACTTCAACGGGCATCTGAACAACACCCATTACATAGAGATGTTCTATAACCTCCTGCCGGAGAGCGTGTTGTCAAGCGGGCTGTTCACCAGGATAGACATCAATTTCCGGCGTGAGGTTCATCGCGGCGATGATGTGTCGTTCGGGATCCGCAAGGCCAGTGACGAGGAGTACCTCTTTATGGCAAAAACGGGAGACGCGACACTTTGCCACGCCTCCCTGCAAGCCCTTTAGCGGCCACTTCGACAGGCTGAAATTAATTGACTCTCTGAACCGAAGCGGATCTTCCGATCGATTTAATCATCACACCAAGATCCTTAGGAGCCTTGTAGTTGATGCTGGACACACCGGTCGCGTCCTCGATCATTATGGAACGGGTTACGTTCACACTGCAATTCGCCGTTCCGGATGTCTCAAGGATAGCGTTCTCGGTCTCGGCGTCCATAGCCTTTACCTTAGATACTCCTGAAGCGTCAACCTCCAGTGTGCCGACTTTCCCGTTCAGGTTGACCTCGCTTGTCCCGGATGCGTCAAGTTCGACTTTACCGAACTTCCCGTCAATGTTGGTCTTGGTGGCTCCACTGATGTCAACCTCAAGTTTGTCGGCGTTGATCTGGAAACTAGTTTTGGACGTTCCGGATAGATCGAGTTCAGCCTTTTCGGGAAAGTTTCCGGACAACTTGCAGGTGCACACTCCACTGATCTCAGCGTCCAACTTCCTTGCATTGACACTCAGTGATTTGATCTTGCTTGCCCCGCTGATGTCCAACGAAAGCTCCTCGTCCCCAAGATCAAAAGTGTCAGCGCATTTCAAGCTTGTGATTCCTGACATATCCAACTTTCTTAGTTCCGGCATCGCGATTTCTGCCTTGCACGTCCAGTTTCCCAACTTTTTCTGAAGATTAGCCGGAATATTCTTGTTCCACCCGATCTTCAGAATACCGTGATTGACATACACTTGAAGATATTCCTGAAGCACGTTCGGCAGAGTGATCTCCACTTTGTACGAGTCTGATTTGACAAGGTTGACCTCGACTATCCCGCTTAATTCCAACCCGCTGAAATCATTGCAGTTGAACTTACAAGTGGTGTATTCCGCATCAACCTTTGAGGTTGTTGTCAGATACATTGATTCGGCCGGATACCCCACGGGGGCGGTAAAGCCGGTCGCGGTGAACATTGCGAGCGCGGCGGCTCCGATAAACATAAACTTTTTCATAACTCTTTTATTTTGTTGATTTTATCTAATCCATTAAGTAGCTCTCCATAGTATTCCTTCAGAATATGCGCCTTGGTCTTGTCGTCAAGCTCATCCGGCAGCTGGTCAATCATCGCCACATTCTCATTGGTGATGCTTCCCACCGTCGTCTCCCACCTCTCATCCAGATCCTTTGTGAATATCTCTTCGTACATCACCGCGATTTTCTCTGAATATGCCATATACACCGCGACAGGGTCATCAGCCACTCCGGCGAACCAATCAACCTCACCTTCTGCCGGGCGGTCTATGAATATCACAGCGGCCACAACGGCTGCCGCCACGGCTGTAATCGCACTGAATATGCCCGTGAACAGCCTCTTCCGATGGCAGGTCTTGCGTCTGGAGTCCAGCATCGCGTCCAGTCTTGCCTCGAACCGGGCCTCGTGTCCGGCCGGCAGTTCCTGATCATTCAGGATCTCCGGATTATTGTCGATATATTCTTTAAAGTCTGTCATATTCATATTTCTTTAATTTTTCGGCCAGTTTCACCCTGCCTCTTGAGTACTGCGTCCTGATAGTGCCTTCCCGTTCTCCTGTCAGATTGGCGATCTCCTCGTAGTCAAGGCCTTCCAGAAGCACAAGATTCAAAACCAGCCTGTAGTTGTCCGGCAATTCCTCTATGGCCTTGCGTACTTGGGCGACGGCGGCCATAGTCCCGGGAAGCTCGAACGGAGTGTCGCTGTCATATTCAGAAGCGTCGGCGGCATATTCATCAAGGAAGAGCCTCTCGCGCTTTTTCCGTCTGACTGCGTCGATGGATTTCCTGATGCAGGTGCGGCTGAGCCACATCGCCACTTGCGCCTGATCTTTGGGAGCGATGTCGGATGAGATGAACTTGAGGATGGTGTCCTGCATAATCTCCTCGGCCTCGCCGCTGTCGCGGACTATTCGCAGGCTGGTGTTGTATAGCCTCCGGGCGTGCGTCTTGTAGAATGTTATGGACTCTTCTCTTGTCATCGTTTCTTTTTCGTTTCACAATATAAACGAATATTTCCGTTGATTGTTACAGAAAATTTCAAAAAAAAGCCCGGAGTCTCTCGACCGCGGGTCTTTTTCATTTCATTTGGCTTAAAAGATTCTTGTTTTGTGACGATAATCACTATCCGACCGCAAAGTTACCGCCAGACGCCTTCTCTCACAATACCAACATGTAGGTAAACTGTCTTGTCCCTATCGTGAATCGTAGGTACCGGACTTGGAAGTCAATATTATTTCCTGACTTCGTCACTTTTCTAAGGTCAAAATAAGGTCTCATTGATTATCAGCATATTGCAAATTTTTAATGGTGATTTAGGGTGACGCAAGGTACGAATTGACTATATTTGCGTCATGTTTGTACGAAGAAAAAAGAATCGGTCTGGCACCATCAGCATAGTCGTGGTGGACAAGCACGGAGGCAAGTTTAAGGAACTGCATACCATAGGCATCGCGGCGGACGAGTCCGAAGTCGATGGTTTATGCGAGAAAGGACGAGAGTGGATAAAAGAGCATCTGGGCATAGCCGAACTTGACTTTGAAGGCGCGGAAAACAAGGCGCAAGAAGAAGAGCATGCTGCGGCAGTCCTTGCCAACATCGATTCAATCCTGCTAAACGGAGCCAAACTGCTATTGGACAAAGTATATGACTCCATCGGCTTCAACCGTGTTGATGACGGCATCCTGCGCAGCCTTGTTGTGGCACGCCTGTGCCAGCCGATGAGCAAAATGGCTACTGCGGAGTACCTAAAGAGCCATTTTGACGAAGACGTGAACCTCAGCAAAATATACCGTTATCTTGACAAACTCTACAACACACAGCAGGAAGCGGTTCAGAAGATTAGCGTCGGACATACGTTTTCCATACTTGGAGGCCGCGTCGAGATGCTGTTTTATGACGTCACGTCACTCTATTTCGAAAGCTTCCATGAAGACAATCTCAGGAGTCCAGGATTCTCAAAGGATGGTAAAACAGCAGAGACACAGATAATATTGGGACTGCTCGTCTGCGAGAACGGCTATCCTCTCTCCTATTCTATATTCAACGGGGCGCAATACGAGAGCAATACCATGATCCCAATCATAGACGACTTCAAACTGCGTTTCGGGCTGGACGATTTCATAGTCGTTGCCGACTCTGGCTTCATGATAAAGCGCAATATCGGAATGCTCAGGAGCGGAGGCTATAAGTTCATTGTGGGAAGCCGTATAAAGAAATCGGATGCCGATACAGAACGGTGGCTATTGTCGCTGCCCCATGAGGATGGATTGTATCATGAACGCATTCTCGACAACGGAGACCGTCTGATAGTGTCTTACAGTTCGAAACGCGCGGCCAAAGACGCTCTAAACCGTGCTAAAGGTGTTGAACGCCTGAAGAAAGCCTTTGCATCAGGGAAAGTAACGAAAGACAAGATTAACAGACGCGGATACGGCAAATTCCTCAAGATAGACAATGACGTGCGCGTCAGCTTATGTCAGGACAAGATTGATGAAGATGAAAAATGGGACGGTCTGAAAGGATATGTCACGAATACCTTACTACCGCCAGAAGAGGTTGTAACTCAATACCATGGGCTATGGGTTGTTGAAAGGGCGTTCCGCATATCGAAAGGAACAATAGAGACTAGGCCGATCTTCCATTTTACTGAACGAAGAATCGAAGCTCACGTTTGTCTGTGTTTTGTCGCATACAAGGTCTACAAAGAACTCGAACGCATCGTTGCAGAACTCAAACTGGAAATGAGTGTCGACTCTGTATTAAAGATTGCCAAGACAATAACGACTATACGGCTCAGACTGCCTCTAAATGACAAGGTCATGGTCAAGACTATGATGCTCACGCCAGAACAGAGGGCTCTTAAACCGCTCTTTGACCACTTCGGCGTTTAGGGTGACGCAATGACGAAGTCAGGAGCCCGGAGTCTCTCGACCGCGGGTCTTTTTCATTTCATTTGGCTTAAAAGATTCTTGTTTTGTGACGATAATCACTATCCGACCGCAAAGTTACCGCCAGACGCCTTCTCTCACAATACCAACATGTAGGTAAACTGTCTTGTCCCTATCGTGAATCGTAGGTACCGGACTTGGAAGTCAATATTATTTTGTAAATTTGTTGTTTTGAAAACGTAAGCAAGCATGAACTTCAGTGGAATAATCGTCGGTGCGGCGACCTTTCTTATAATAGGGATATGTCATCCTATTGTCATCAAAATGGAATATCATTGGGGCAAGGGCAGCTGGTGGATCCTGCTCGTGGCAGGACTGGCCTTTTCCGCCGCTTCGATATTCGTGAATCATGAAGTCGCGTCCACAGTTCTTGGCGCCGCCGCCTTTTCCTGCTTCTGGGGCATCCTGGAGGTTTTCGAGCAGGAAAAACGCGTGTTGAAGGGGTGGTTCCCTGAGAATCCGGCCCGCCATGATTACTATGAGAGGATCCGCAAGTCAGGTCGCTGAGCCTGTCGAAGTGACAAATCAATCCAACAAGTAAAAACAAATTTAAGAATATTATGAATTTCAAACCATTGCCATTACTGGCGATTGCCGCTCTCCTGTCTGGAGTGACAGAAGCGTCGGCTCAGAAGAAAGAGATGGACCACAGTGTCTATGATTCGTGGCAGAGCGTTTCGGACATCCAGAAAAGTGATGACGGCAACGTTCTGGTCTGGTGCGTCAACCCTCAGGAAGGGGACGGAACCCTTTATGTCAGGAATATGACCCCGGGGCGGAAAGGCAAGCCGGAATGCCGTGAGATCAGCATACCTCGTGGATCGCAGCCGTCCCTTGACCCTAAGGGCAAGTGGCTTTACCTGCGCGTCAAGCCTCAGTTCGCCAAGACACGTCAGGAAAAGATCGACAAGAAGAAGGCCGAGGATATGACGAAGGACACACTCGCCGCCGTTGATCTCACGACTATGACCGTCAAGAAATACGGCCGTGTGGATTCCTACACTACAGGCGCCCTGGCCAAGCCTTACGTTGCCTATAAGTCCACCTGGAAGCACTACAAGGACACTTCGGACAAGAAGGGCACAGACAAGTCCGGGCTCATCATCCTTAACCCGGCCACAGACAGGAAGGACACTCTCAAGTACATCGATGCCTATTCGTTCAACCAGGACGGCACCGTGCTTCTGATGACCTCGAAGAAGGACAAGAAAGATTCGCTTTCCGTCACGGCTGTGATGATCGCGCACGCTCCCGCTTGTCTTGACACTTTGGCCAAAGGGGCTGAGTCCTACAGCCGCCTGACTCTGAACGACGCTGAGGACCAGCTGGTTTTCCTCGGTTCCAAGGACAAGAGCAAGAACCGCAACAAGTGCCAGGCCCTCTACCTGACAAGCATTCAAGCGATCAAGACAGGAAAGACGGTTCGACAGGCTCACCGACCGATTGTGGAGGCTACAGACAGCGCGACCGTCATCAGCAAGGACGGCAGATGGGCATATTCAACAAAAGAGATCATCGCCGAGGGAACGAAGGTTGAAGGCACCCCGGGTTGGACTCTTAACGAGAACACAGAGTTTTACTTTACACCTGACGGGAAACGTCTCTTCCTCGGAATCGGCGCGATCCGTCCTCCTAAGGACACCACGATCGTGGACTTCGAGACCGCACAGCTGGACATCTGGAACTGGGACGCGGTCTATACTCCTCCGCAGCAGAGGCTTAATGTGAACAAGACTCTCAAGAAGACATATTCAGCCACCATCGATCTCGCCGAGCCAGGAAGGATCGTGCCGTTGACCACCTCTAAGTTCGCCGGCATCCGCCTGATGAACGGTGGACTCTCCGAATGGGTGCTTGCCAGCGATAACGCTAAGTATGCCCGCACCACTGTCTGGGACTATAACAACCGTTACGACTTCACCCTTGTGAATGTCAAGGACGGTTCCAGGAAGGTTGTCGCGGAGGGGCTTAACGTCGGACGTTTCGACATGTCGCCGAGCGGGAAGTACCTTGTCTGGTTCGACAACGACGAGATGAACTGGTTCACCTACAACACCCTGACAGGTGAGAAGGTCAACCTTACCGCCCGGACCGGAGTTCCGTTCTACGATGAGGAGGACGATCATCCGACCGCCGCTCCGGCGCACGAATTCTCTCCTAAATGGTTCAAGGACGAGGACGCCGTGCTGATCATCGACCGCTATGACATCTGGAAGTTCTCTCCTGACGGCAAGACAGCCGTCAATCTCACAGGGGGAGTGGGCCGTCAGACCCACAACCGCTTCAAGATCATGGATCCGAAACCGGACACCAGAAAGCCTAACGAGCGTCGCTGCGGAGTCGCCAGACCGCTTGACCCTAAGCAGACTGTCTATCTCAGTGTGTTCAACGAGGAAAGCCAGGAGAATGGATTCGGACGTGTTAACCTTGCCAAGCCGGCAAAGACTCTTGAGTATTTTACTGACACAGTCAGCTTCAAGTATGTAGCCGGAACCATGACCACTGACAGGCTTTTCTATCAGAAGGGCAACTTCCGCAACTGCTATGACCTTTATTATACTGACGACAATTTCAAGACATCCACAAAGGTCTCTGCAATCAACCCTCAGATGGCGGACTACCGTTGGGGCCGCGCCGAGCTTTTCCACTGGAACGCCTACGACGGCACACCGCTCAAGGGCCTTGTCTTCGTTCCGGACGGCGTGAAGGAAGGCGAGAAGCTTCCTGTGATGATCTATTTCTACGAGAAGAACGCCAACAATCTCTACTCGTTCTGGACACCGGCGCCTTCCCGCTCGATCGTGAATATTCCTTTCTACACCTCAAGAGGCTACATAGTCTTCGTTCCGGACATAGTATATAAGGTAGGACACCCTGGCGAGAGCGCCTACAACTGCATCTGCGCCGGAGCCGAGGCCCTTTGCGAGAAATATTCCATCGCCGACAAGAGCAGGATGGCGATCCAGGGCCAGAGCTGGGGCGGCTACCAGACAGCCTGGCTCATAACACGTACGAATATGTTCGCGGCGGCAGGTTCCGGAGCACCGGTCGGGAATATGACATCGGCCTACGGTGGCATCCGCTGGGGCTCGGGCATCACCCGCGCCGGCCAGTATGAGCACGGTCAGAGCAGGATCGGCAAGAGCATGTGGGAGCCGGGCGCCCTCGATCTCTACATCGAGAACTCTCCGGTGTTCCATGTTGACAAGGTGCAGACACCGGTGCTCATCATGCACAACGACGCTGACGGAGCCGTTCCGTGGTATCAGGGCATCGAGTTCTTCTCGGATCTCCGCAGGCTCGACAAGCCGGCATGGCTGCTCCAGTACAACAAGGAAGCCCACAACCTCGTTCAGAGGCGCAATTGCAAGGATCTCTCAATCAGGTTGCAGCAGTTCTTTGACCACTACCTGAAGGGAGCTCCGATGCCGGCGTGGATGAAGACCGGTGTCCCTTACGAGGACAAAGGGGAATATTTCGGCTTCGAGAATGCGGAATAGGATATGACAAAACTAGCGATTTTCGACCTTGACGGCACCCTCCTGAACACCGTCGAGGATCTGGGCAACGCCACCAATTATGCTTTGGAGCAGTGCGGCTTCCCGATTCATCCGAAAGATGAATACTACCAAATGGTCGGCCGCGGAATCTACAACCTCTTCCGCGCCGCCATTCCTTCTGAATATGCCACTGAAGACAACGTGCAGAGGATGGCATCATATTTCATTCCCTATTACGACGCTCACAAATGCGATTGCACCAGACCCTATGACGGCATCCCCGAAATGTTGAAGACAATAACTGACAGGGGAGTGCGCCTCGCTGTCGCCTCCAACAAGTATCAGGACGGCGCGGAGAAACTCGTCAGTCACTTTTTCGGTGAATATGACTTCGTGAAGATTCTCGGCCAACGCGACGGCCAGCCGATCAAACCCGATCCCGCGATTGTGGATCAGATTCTGGCTGATGTTCCAAAGGTCACGAAAGAGCAGGTTGTCTATGTCGGAGACTCGAATGTGGACATGCAGACCGGAGCGAACGCTCAGGTACGCACAATCGGAGTCACTTGGGGATTCAGGAGCAAGGAAGAACTTGCTGCCTACACTCCTTCGGCCATTGTGGATACACCTGAAATCTTGTCAAAAGTGATTTTGGAAGGCTGAATCAGGTTCATTTAAGGTTCATTTTGATGTTGTTATTGAGGTGAATAGAAGATTAGTGCGAGTTTGGTTATCGGGTGTAACTAATTGATAGTTATATTGTTAGTTCGTATGGGGGGGGGTGATTCATGATTGTGAAATGCTGTCCGCATATTGAAATTATCTTCACTTCCTCTTGTTTTTGAGTGTGAATTATGCTACTTTTGTCCCGTAAAAGGCAGGTTACGAAAGCGGCTCTTGGATTGGAGTCCTTCGAGATCAGAATTCTTATGCTGACAACCGTAGAACTTACCCTTGCTCATCGGCTGAGGGGATAATTTTCGTATTACATTTTGTAACTGCTTATGCATCTTGTTTTTAACCAATGACACAATTGGCTTTTGATGGGTCTAATCCATTAGATGATGTCAGACTTGCGTATAGTTCGATTCCTAATTGGTATGCGCTTCGCATTTTTTACAATCGGATTGAACCGCTGAGACAAACCTTGGACGTTGCCGCGATCCGCTATTTCTACCCTCATCATTTGGTGGAGAAATGTTCGGATGGTGGTCTTGATTATGTTCAGGAGCCAATTATCAAGTCGTTGATTTTCATAAGATCAACTTGTGAGAGTCTGGACATGATCCGACTGAAACATGTAGGCAGCGTATCTCCGTATTTTGACCATCGGACCCGAAAGCCATTGATCATTCCGGATGAACAAATGGAACCGTTCATAAAGCTCTGCGACATTAAGGACTCGGGTCTTGAGTATCTGGGAGAGGATGGCCCGCAGTTCCACAAAGGTGACCGCGTGAGAGTCATTGACGGCATATTCAAAGGTTATGAGGGTCACATCAAGCGCATCAAACACGACAGGCGCCTTATAGTTACCATTGAGGGTGTTGCCGCTTTCGCAACCAAATTCATTCCTCCCGCTTTTTTGGAGAAAGTGGAGACAGATAAGTAATAGTCGAATTATAATCATTCATAAGAATTAAGAATATGAATATGAAAAGAATATCACTACTGTTATGGCTTCTGGCCATAGGCATTTTGGCAGTTCCATCCTGTTCTACGCCGAAGGAGATCAGTTACTTCCAGGACCTCGAGTCGGTGGAGGGCCAGCGGATCGGTGGCGCGAAGGGGATCACGGTGCGGCCCAAGGACAAGATCTCGATCATCGTGAACTGCAAGAGCCCCGAGCTGACGGCGCTGTTCAACCTGCCTTACGTGACGCAGCGTCTCGGTGAGAACAGCCGCAGCACGATCTCGTCGGGCTACAGCCAGGGCTACATCTCTGGTTACACGGTAGACGACCGGGGCTGCATCGACTTCCCTGTCCTCGGCGAGGTGGCCGTGGCGGGGCTGACGCGTGATGAGATCGCCTCCGTGATCAAGAAGGAGCTCAATGAGCAGGGGCAGGCGACGGACGCCGTGGTGACCGTTGACTTCATGAACCTGTACTATCAGGTGCTTGGCGAGGTTGAGAAGCCGGGGCGCTACGCCATCGACAAGGATGCCGTGACGATTCTCGACGCCATCGGAACCGCCGGTGACTTGACCATCTACGGAAAGCGCGAGAACGTGAAGGTGCTGCGCAACGAGAACGGCAAGATGCTGACCTACGAGGTGAACCTCTGCTCAGCCGCCGACCTGATAGCCTCGCCGGCCTACTACATCCGCCAGAACGACGTGATCTACGTCGATCCGAACGACGTGCGGGCAAGGCAGTCCACGGTGAACGGCAACAATGTCCGCTCCACCTCGTTCTGGATCTCGCTGACTTCGCTCGCGGCGTCCATCACCAACACGATCGTGATCATCGCCACGAGGAGCGGGTCGGGGAAATGATCCGCCCGTGAACTTTGTGAAGAAACACCCAAACATCAAAGCGATTCAAAACAATGGAGAACAACATCAACACGGATAACAATACCCGGCAGCAGGAGGAGACCGTGCAGATCAGCCAGCTTGTGCGCCGCTGCCTGTCCAGATGGTACTGGTTCGCCCTGAGCCTGGCGGTCTGCCTGGCTTTAGGTGTCCTGTACATCCTCAGGTCAACCCCTACGTACAACACCTCCGCTGACATCCAGATCAAGTCCAACACCAAGGGCGCGTCCATGCCGGGGGACGTCGGCGAGTTCGGCAACATGGGCCTCTTCGCCGTCAAGTCAAACGTCAACAACGAGCTGCACGCCTTCGAATCCCCGGACATCATGAGCGAGGTGGTGGCCAGGCTTCGCCTGTACATGAGCTACACGGTGGACGGCACCTTCCACAGGAACGTGCTCTACGGCACGTCGCTGCCGATTTCCGCCGACCTGCTCGACGTGGATGAGAACGTGGGAGCCGGATTCACCGTCAGCGAGAAGGGTGGGAGCGTCACCCTGAATGACTTCATCCATAAGAATGAGAAGGTCGGCGGCAGGCCGGTCGTGGGACACTACGGCGACACGCTCCAGACTCCTGTCGGAAGGATCATCGTTCAGAAGACGAAGGACTACTCCGGGGAGGCGATGAAAAAGCCGGTCAACGTCAGAAAGTCGGGCCAGCGCGGCGTGACACAGTCTTACCTGAACAGACTCCAGGTGAACCTCGCCGACAAGAACGCCGACGTCATCTCGCTCTCTATCAAGGACGTGTCCACCCAGCGTGCCCAGGACATCCTTAACACCCTGATCGCCGTCTATAACGAGAACTGGGTGCGTGACAAGAACCAGATAGCGAGCTCCACCTCGGTGTTCATCAACGACCGTCTGCGCGTCATCGAGGGCGAGCTGGCTGGGGTGGACTCCGACATCTCGGCGTACAAGTCCGAGAACATGATCCCTGACGTGGGTGCCGCAGCGACGATGTACATGCAGCAGAGCACGGTGCTGAACCAGCAGCTCCAGGACGTGAGCAACCAGCTCTACATGGCGCGCTACATCAAGGACTACATCGGCAAGGAGGACAACCGCAACCAGCCGCTTCCCGCCAACATGGGATTGAGCAGCCAGACGATCGAGAACGGCATCTCCGAGTACAACTCCAAGATCCTGCAGAGGAACAACCTTGTGGCGAACTCCGGCGAGGAGAACGTGCTCGTGAAGGATCTCGACCAGGCTCTGGCCTCGATGAGGGGGTCGATCTCCCGGTCCATAGACAACGAGATCCTTGCCCTCAACACGAAATACGAGAATCTCAAGGGCACCGCCCGCCAGAACACCGCGCGCATCGCCGCGAATCCTAACCAGGCGAAGCAGCTCCTCTCGGTCGAGCGTCAGCAGACCGTGAAGCAGGCTCTGTACCTCTTCCTCCTGCAGAAACGCGAGGAGAACGAGCTCTCGCAGGCGTTCACCGCCTACAACACAAGGATCATCAAGCATCCTATTTCAGGAATATTCCCGGTCTCCCCGCAGTCCATGAAGATCATGATGGCGGCGTTCCTGCTGGGTCTGATGATTCCTGCCGGGATCATCTATCTGCTGATGGCGACCGACACGAAGGTGCGCTCCCGCCGCGACCTCAAGGGAGTCTCCGTGCCTTTCGCCGGCGAGATTCCGATCTCTGCCGAGACTGCCACCAAGGCGTTCGGAAAGCGGAAAACCCTCAGTGGAGCCGATTCCATCGTGGTCCGTCACGGCAACCGTAATGTGGTCAACGAGGCGTTCAGGGTGCTGCGTACCAACTTTGAGTTCATGATGCGCGAACCTGGAAGCAAGGTCATCGCCGTCACGTCATTCAGCCCAGGGGCAGGCAAGTCATTCGTGTCGTCCAACCTGGCCGTCTGCTTTGCCATCAAGGGTAAGCGTGTGTTGGTCATCGACGGTGATATGCGTCACGCCACGCTCTCCGAGCTTGTCGGCTCGCCGAAGCCTGGCCTTAGCGACTATCTCGCCGGGATCGTCGCCGATGTGCACGATGTGATTGTCCGTTCGAAGGACGCGATGACGGTACCTGACACTCTTCCGGCGGGATCCATCCCTCCGAACCCGGTTGAGCTGCTCGCCGACAGGCGCCTCGCCGATGCGATCGCCGTCCTCAGGAATGAGTACGATGTGATCATCATCGACTGCCCGCCGGTGGAGATCGTCACCGACGCGCGCGTCATCAACGACTATGTGGACAGGACGCTCTTTGTCGTCAGGGCCGGGCAGTTCGACAAGGCCATGCTCCCGGACCTCGACGCGCTCTACCGCGACGGGGAGTACAGGGGACTCTGCTGCGTCCTCAACGGGACCGCGTCCTCCGACGGCTACTACGGGAACTACGGCACCTATGGCCATTACGGTTACTACGGCCACAATGGCGGCTCCTACTACAGTTCCGACAACAAAGCCAGGTAAATCCGCCCGCTGACTTCGCCGGCGCACCGGTCCCTCCGGCGCGCCGGCAAAACCATAACCCAAAAAACATATCTTATGCGAAATCTGAAAGAGTTGAGGATCGCCGTGGCCGGTACTGGCTACGTCGGCCTCTCCATAGCCACCCTGCTGTCCCAGCGCCACAAAGTGACTGCCGTTGATGTGATCGCCGACAAGGTCGATAGGATAAACCGTCGCGAGTCCCCGATCCAGGACGAGTACATTGAGAGGTTTCTCCGCGAGAAGTCACTCGACCTCACCGCCACGCTTGACGGTGAGGCCGCCTACAGGGACGCGGACTTCGTGGTGATCGCCGCTCCCACTAACTACGACCCGAAGAAGAACTTCTTCGACACGTCGCACGTGGAGGAGGTGATCGACCTCGTGCTGAAGGTTAATCCCGATGCAGTGATGGTCATCAAGTCCACCGTCCCTGTGGGCTACACCGCCTCTGTGCGGGAAAGGTTCTCGTACAGGGAACGCCTCGCCGACGGCACGATGAGGGTGGTGGTGCCAAACATCATATTCGCTCCTGAGTTCCTGCGTGAGTCCAAGGCGCTCTATGACAACCTCTATCCGAGCCGCATCATCGTCGGCTACGACAGGGGAGACTCCGCTCTCGAAGAGGCTGCCGGCACTTTTGCCGCACTCATCAAGGAAGGCTCTCTGAAAGAGGATGTTCCGGTGCTGTTCATGGGTTCCACGGAGGCGGAGGCGGTGAAGCTGTTCGCCAACACCTACCTTGCCCTCCGCGTCAGCTATTTCAACGAGCTGGACACCTATGCGGAGATGAAGGGACTCGACACGAGGTCCATCATAGACGGCGTGTGTCTGGATCCTCGCATCGGCTCGCACTACAACAATCCGTCCTTCGGCTACGGCGGCTATTGCCTCCCGAAGGACACCAAACAGCTGTTAGCGAACTACGCCGACGTGCCGGAGAACCTTATCCAGGCCATTGTGGAGTCCAACCGCACCAGGAAGGACTTCATCGCCGACCAGGTGCTCCAGAGGGCCGGCTATTATTCGGAGAACAGCCAGTACGACAGCGCCCGCGAGAAGAAATGCGTGATCGGGGTCTACCGTCTCACGATGAAGTCCAACAGCGACAATTTCCGCCAGAGCGCCATCCAGGGCATCATGAAGAGGATCAAGGCCAAGGGTGCCGAGGTCATTGTCTACGAGCCTACGCTGGAGGACGGCGCGTCCTTCTTCGGCAGCAAGGTGGTCAACGACATCGCCGAGTTCAAGTGCCGCGCCGACTCCATCATCGCCAACCGCTACGACCGCGCCCTGGACGATGTCCGGGCCAAGGTCTACACCCGCGACCTCTTTGAGAGAGACTAGCCGCCTACTTCACCGTAATACCTATTAATCAAAATTATTTTCCATAATGCTGTCGATCCGCAAGATAGTTGACTCGTACTTCTTGAAGCGCACGTTCCCGTACTGGTGCGTGCTGCTTCTGGACAGTGCCATTCTGTTTTTGTCCGGAGTGTTCGTCTACTGGTGCTTCAACCGTGGCACCGCCCTTCAGCTGAACTTCTGGCCGTTGACCTACCTGATGCTGCTGTGCGTCGGCGTCCACTTCATATTCTTTGCCATCTTCCGGACATATTCGGGAATCATCCGCTACTCATCGTTCAACGACCTCATCCGTGTGGCGCAGGCGATGGGATGCTCCGCATTGGCGGTGATAGCCGTTCATTTCTTCACGAACAGCTGCCCGCCTCGGGTGTTCGCCCACGTGCAGGTGCGGCAGATCCTGATCGCTGAAGCCATCGCGACCGGCTTGATGTGGCTGCTTCGAGTTTCGATCAAATGGGTCTATGACACCTATTTCCGGACCGAGGGTGCGAAGAATGTCTTCATCTACGGAATCCGCGCCGGCGGCATCGGGCTCGCGAAGGCGATCCGCAGCGAGAAGCCGATGCGCTACCGTCTCAGAGGCTTCATCTCCCACGATCCGGCGCTTGGAGCCAACGGCACGCGCCTGATGGGCGAGCCGGTCTACGAGGTTGACGCCGGTCTGCCGGATGTGATCCGCCGCAAGGGGATCGCAGCCGTACTGGTCGCTCCGGGCAGGATCGACAGGTTCCGCAACGACACGGCTCTTCAGGACTACATCCTGCAAAGCGGCGCAAGAATATTCTCGGCCAACAATGTCGTTGACACCGAGCATGATGCGATCAAGGGAGCGCCGACCTTGAAGGAGGTCAGCATCGAGGATCTTTTGCCTCGTGACGAGATCTGCGTCGACCTGGAATCCGTGGCCGAGTCCCTCCGTGGGAAGCGCATCCTGATCACCGGTTCCGCCGGAAGCATCGGCAGCGAGATCGTCCGCCAGGTGGCGTCGTTCAGCCCGTCGTCCCTTATGCTGATCGACTCCGCCGAGACTCCGCAGCACGACATCCGCAGGATGATGGCGCATGACTTCCCATCTGTGCCATGCGCCACCGTGGTGACGTCGATCACCAAGGCTGACAGGATGGAGAACATATTCAAAACGTTCCTTCCTGAATATGTCTTCCACGCCGCAGCGTACAAGCACGTTCCGATGATGGAGGACAACCCTTGCGAGAGCATCCAGAACAACGTCCTCGGCACGAAGATCCTGGCCGACCTTTCGGTCAAATACGGCGTGCGCCGCTTCGTGATGGTGTCCACCGACAAGGCGGTGAACCCGACGAACGTGATGGGATGCAGCAAACGAATATGCGAGGTCTACGTGCAGAGCCTCAACAAGGCGGAGCGTGACGGCGTGGTGAAGGGGCAGACCCAGTTCATCACCACGCGCTTCGGCAACGTCTTAGGCTCGAACGGCTCCGTGATCCCGATTTTCGAGCGCCAGATCAAGGCCGGCGGTCCGGTGACGGTGACGGACCCCAACATCATAAGGTACTTCATGCTGATTCCCGAGGCCTGCGAGCTGGTCCTTGAGGCCGGCACGAAGGGGGAGGGCGGCGAGATCTTCGTCTTCGACATGGGCAAACCGGTGCGCATCGCCGACCTGGCGCGTCGCATGATCGAGCTGAGCGGGGCGAAGGGCGTGGAGATCAAGTACACCGGCCTGAGGGACGGGGAGAAGCTCTACGAGGAGGTCCTGAGCGAGACGGAGGCGACGAAGCCGTCGTTCCACGAAAAGATCCGCATCGCCTGTGTCCGTGAATATGACTGGTCCGATGTGAGCCGCGAGATAGACGCCCTGATCGCCCAGTCCCACACCTACGACGACATGGCCGTGGTAGCCTCCATGAAGCGCCTGGTCCCCGAGTACATCTCCAACCACTCCAAGTACACCGTCCTTGACCACAAGTAACCGCCCTGGTTTCCGCCTGCGAGCGTCGGGAAAGGAAAGGCGGAAAAATCATTTGAAAAGTTGACTAATTTAATTATCACAATACCATGAGCATTTTTGCTGGAAAGACATTGATGATTACCGGGGGTACCGATAGTTTCGGAAACGCAAAATGCTGTGCACAATATGGGTGCATGATACAGGGAAAAATTGCACTTTTTGAGTGCAATTGCTATCTTTGCAATAGTATTGCATAGATATACAAAATTAATTGAGTATGGTTGACGAGGCGTTATACGAATACATGCGTTTGCAGCTGGAACTTACGACCAGCAGTTTTCACAGGTATCTTTATGAACGTGTGAACTGGACTTCCCGTATGATCGCGATCACAGGGGCAAGAGGAGTCGGCAAATCCACGATGATCCTGCAATATCTTAAGGAACAGGCTTCGGATTGCAAGTTTCTATACATATCCGCTGACCATACATATTTCAGCACTCACTCTCTCGTTGAGGTTGCGGATGAGTTCTCGAAGGATGCTGGCCATTTGCTCGTCATAGACGAAGTTCACAAGTATTCTGACTGGTCCCGCGAACTCAAGCAGATATATGACACTCATCCGGACATGAGGGTGATTTTCTCAGGATCTTCCATACTGGACATCATGGACGGTGTCGCTGATCTCAGTCGAAGGGTACTACCTTATACGCTGTATGGTTTGTCCTTCAGAGAGTATCTGGAACTGTTTCACAACATAAACGCATCTAAGTATTCACTTGACGAGATACTCGCGGGCAAGTCACGTATTGACGGTGTGCTTCATCCTCTCCCTCTTTTCAGACGTTACCTTGCAGAGGGCTACTATCCATTTGCATTGGAGGGAGATTTCCCGATGAGGATGCAGAATGTCATAACAAAAACGATAGAATCAGACATCGCACAGTATGCCGAACTAAAGGCACCGACAGCAAAAAAACTAAAAAAGATGCTGGCTGTTATCTCGACACTTGCTCCGTATAAACCTAATGCGGATAGCCTCGCGTCTGAAATCGGAGTTAGCCGAAACAGCGTCTCAGACTATCTCGCGTTGCTGGAGAAGGCTCAGCTGGTAGGTCAACTTAGGGACGATACGGGAGGCATGAGGGGACTGGGCAAAGTGGAGAAGGTCTATATTGACAACCCAAGTCTGATGACAGTCTTGTCCGGAGGGAAAGCTGACATAGGGAACATGAGGGAAACTTTTTTCTACAACCAGATGCGTGTGGAGAATGATGTGGTTTCCTCACGTCAGTCTGATTTCGTCATCGGTGACCGCACATTTGAGATTGGTGGCCGGAATAAAGGAAAAAGACAGATTGAGGACCTTCCGGATTCCTATATCGTAAAGGATGACATTGAATTCGCTCACGGCAACACGCTGCCCCTTTGGTCTTTCGGCCTAAATTACTGATAGCAGACGCGGCTGTTTTGACCACATGGATCTTTAAATATATTAACACAATAGCAATGGAACTTAATGGTTAGTGGTCAAATTATGGACCCGGAGAAAATCCCCTTACCTTAGCCGGAAAAACGAGACCAATGTACAGCAGCGAAGACTTCTTCGAGGACGTGGTGACAGGCGGCAGGAAGCGTCTTGGACACCTGAGGCTGTCGCCAGCGTAGAAAAAGTAAAAAAAATAATCAACAAGAAATACCAAAAACGGGCAATCATTGACCTGGCGACGGGTCGAGCGGACGCTATGTCTTTGACTTTGAGCCGAGTCCAAAAATTGACCACTAACTGAAATGTTCTTTGAGGTGAAAAAATCTTCATTTTCTTCCCGCTTTTTCAGTCAGATAGCACCGCTATCTTCCTTGGAAGAAGCGGTCAAAACTGAAGTTTTCCACTCTCAAACCTTCAAACAAACAAATCAAAACAGCTTCTTAAAAACATTAGCTATATGTTTACCAATTTAATTATTCAACAGTTACCACAAATTAGTTTACTATTAGATGCCAACCATGTTACAGAACTTACAGGTATAGTGAAAGAGATTAATCAAAATACTGATAGTTGGCACGGTATGAATATACTTTTTACTCTTATCTCCTTTATTGCAGCCTTGGTGACGATTATGGGTTTGGTTATGGTTGTGTACGCAATTGTGAAAAATAAGTGTTCAAATCGCTGCCAGCAGAAGATCATTGAAGATTTGCTAAGACATTTCTTTATTAATAATGCAATTTTGGAGACAATTCGAATTAGAACGAAAGACGATCCGGAGTTACGTCCAATTGATGGCGTATTTAGCCGTTTTGCAACTTTGGATTCGGATGTGGAATTGGGACGCTTCTCAAATACAGCCTATAACTATGAACTAATACATAAGATAAGTTTAAAGTTAAGGAACTATAATATCACGGCGAAAATTGCAGAGGAGCATTTCCATGACAAAAATTGTCCTATGAGAGTGAAGCAGTTGGATATGGAGGCCTTGTATAGTAGGGCAGTGTCCTTGACGAAAGGATTGGTGGAAATGTGCGTTGAGCTAAATATAAAGTTGGATAAGGCTGAATTCTTTAGATATCTGAACTCCCGTTATGGCGATGGCTATATCAATAAAGATGAGATGATATTCGACAACGATTTAACTATTCCAGAGGAAATGAGTTATTGTTATGATAAGGAAATTGAGTCTTGGATACGAAAGTATTATAAGAAGGAATTGGAAAAAACAAAGAACGAATCATCGTTGGCTAGATTAAATGAAAGATGGCTCGGGACGTGGAATTTTAGAAAGGAGTTTGAAAATGCTATCAGGCAACAATCCAAAAGAATTTCTTTTATAAAATACTAATTGCCATGATTAACTGGAAAGAACTATCATTTGTTGCTTTGGCCTTATCAGTGATAACAATCATGTTGTCTATGCCATGTGGATCCGACACGATACTTATCTTAAGGGTGGTCACCATAATATTATTACTACTAATTATAGTCGCGATTGTCATTTTTGCGGCTTTAAGGAATGAAAAGTACATTTCCGATTTGAAGAGTAAGAATGAGGAACTGCTGATAAAATCGTATGAAAGAGATTCTTATAAGCAGATGGTTAACGATGATGCCAAGTTGAGAAAAGATATGGACCTTTATCTTAATATGAAGAAATTGATGACAAGTGAAACTGGTTCCTCAAAGCCATCAGAAAAGAATTTATCAGACTTGTTAAATGAATTCGATGAATTTCGAAAACGAATACGTTAGACACTACTATTGTTTGATTGAATGAATATGATTGTAAGCGGCTGGTTTATAGAAAATTCGATGTCTATAATGTCCGTGATTGTCGCTGTCATGGGCCTATGCTACGGATTGTATCAGTGGCGGAAATCAACGCAGGTAAAACGAGCTGAATTTGTGTTTAATATATATGAAAAGTTAAGACTTGAAAAAGACACAATGAATGCTATGTATATGATAGATTATGAGAAGAGTTGGTATGAGAAGGACTTCCATTCTAAAGAAAAGAACCGAGATTCGGATAAAGAATATGGAATAGATAGACTACTGTCAATTTTATCGTATATCTGTTATTTGCGCAAAGAAGGTTGCATTGAAGATAAGGAATTCCTATTGTTTAAATATGACATTGACCGTGTCAGTAAGTCTTATCAATGTCAAAATTATATGTGGAACGTATACCATTTTTCAAAAGATGAATTACATACCTCATGCCCCTATAATGGCATAATAGAGTATGCTATAATAAGTGGAATGCTTCCCAAAGACATCTTCTATTCTCCAGAAGAAGGATTCTATAGGAATTTCGTTGATTTTATTGTGAATCCGAATGATTCGAATTGTCACGAACTTGATTAATAAACTCTATAAATGAAAGGAATAGTATTAGCCGGTGGCAGCGGTACGAGACTGTATCCTATCACCAAGGGCATCAGTAAGCAGTTGATGCCGATTTATGACAAACCGATGGTTTATTACCCGATCAGCGTGCTTATGCTTGCCGGGATCAGGGACATCCTCATCATCTCCACACCATTCGACCTGCCTGGGTTCAAGAGGCTTTTGGGGGACGGTTCGGATTATGGTGTTCACTTTGAGTATGCGGAGCAGCCGTCTCCTGACGGATTGGCGCAGGCGTTCACCATCGGGGCTGACTTCATCGGCAAAGACTCTGTCTGTCTGGTACTGGGTGACAACATATTCTACGGCGGCTTCTTCACTCCTATGCTCAAGGAGGCCGTCAATGCCGCCGAAAAGGATCGCAAGGCGACTATATTCGGATACTGGGTCAATGACCCGGAACGATATGGCGTAGCGGAGTTTGACGAGCAAGGCAACTGCCTCAGCATAGAGGAGAAGCCGGCAAAGCCGAAGAGCAATTATGCCGTCCCAGGACTGTATTTCTATCCGAATGAAGTGGTTGAAGTGGCCAGAACCATCAAACCGTCCGCTCGTGGAGAATATGAAATAACCACCGTCAACCAGGTGTTCCTTAAGAATAGGCAACTTAAAGTACAGGCTTTGGGAAGAGGATTCGCATGGCTGGACACCGGCACCCACGATTCGCTCGCCGAGGCTTCCACATTTGTGGAGGTGATTGAGAAAAGGCAGGGGTTGAAGATAGCGTGCCTTGAGGCCATCGCATTCCGCAAGGGATGGATCGACGAGGACCGAATGCGGGAACTCGCCCAGCCTATGCTTAAAAACCAGTACGGACGATACCTGCTTCAGGTGATAGAGGAAAAGAAACACAAGATCAATTCAGACACTTTAGCGAGAAGATAACATGGCAAAAAGGAATATCGTGATCACCGGCGGGGCCGGGTTCATCGGATCTCACGTCGTGAGGCTGTTTGTGAACAAATATCCCGAGTACAACATCATCAATCTTGACAAGCTGACCTATGCGGGAAACCTTGCCAATCTCAAGGACATCGAGGACAAGCCGAACTACAGGTTCGTCAAGATGGATATTTGCGATTTCGAGGCATTTTACAAGCTGATGCAGGACGAGCATATTGACGGAATAATCCACCTCGCCGCCGAGAGCCACGTCGATCGTTCCATCAAGGATCCGTTCACATTCGCGAAGACGAATGTGATGGGGACGCTGTCTCTCCTTCAGGCCGCCAAGCTGTACTGGGAGGGTCTCCCTGAGAAATATGAGGGAAAGAGGTTCTACCACATCTCGACAGATGAGGTCTATGGTGCGTTGGCAATGAACCACCCGGAAGGCATCAAGCCTCCGTTCTCCACAAAGGCCTCGTCCGGAAGCCACCATCTTGCCTATGGCGATGAGTTCTTCTACGAGACCAGTAAATATGCGCCTCACAGTCCATATTCGGCCTCAAAGGCATCCTCCGACCATTTCGTAAGAGCCTATCATGACACTTACGGCATGCCGACGATCGTGACGAACTGTTCGAACAACTATGGCCCGTACCAGTTCCCGGAAAAGCTGATACCTCTGTTCATCAATAACATCAGACATAGGAGGCCACTGCCCGTTTATGGGAAAGGCGAGAATGTCAGGGACTGGCTGTACGTCGAGGATCATGCCAGAGCGATTGACACAATATTCCACAACGGACGCATAGCAGAGACCTACAACATCGGCGGCTTCAACGAGTGGAAGAACATTGACATAATCAAGGTTCTGATCAAGACGGTTGACCGTCTGCTCGGAAGGCAGGATGGCGAGGACCTAAACCTGATAACCTACGTCACAGACCGCCCTGGTCATGATGCCCGGTATGCCATAGACTCCACTAAACTCCAGAAGGAACTCGGTTGGGAGCCGAGCCTTCAGTTTGAGGAAGGAATTGAAAAGACGGTCAAATGGTACCTTGAAAACGAGGCTTGGATGGACAACATCACCAGTGGTGAATATGAAAAATATTACGTAAAGATGTATGTTGGACGATAGAACATAGTTGATATTATAAGAAAAATTACAACTAAAGAGTTGTTCTTTACTTGCTTATATTATGGCAATTTATATCAAAACAGATCGACCGCAATCATTGGTTGGGTCTATTAGGGAAATGATTGATAAAGATCAAATTAGGACTTGGAGGTGCGATAGTGAGGGCGATTTTACGCATAGCAACTATCAATGGGAAAACCATGCTTGGTTTACGCCAATTTTTGACAATGATATGTTGATATTTGGAATCATAGGACGTAAGGATATGAATTTATCTGCCATTGATTATGCGATATACCATGGAAGATTTGTTGAAATGCTACTTACTCATTTTGATACAATGTGCCAATCCATAGAAATAACGCCTCTTGCGACAAAATATGATAGTATTTACTATGATAGATGACCATATGAAAAACAAATTTCGTGAATATTATAAACTTTCAGATGATCAACTTAAAGAACTATTCGAAGATTGCCTGTTTGTACTAGATACTAATGTATTGCTTGATTGTGTAAGGATGCGTCCTGATTTGGCGGAAAAGGTACTGACAATCCTTGAAAATCATGGTGATCGTGTTAAATTGCCGTCGCATGCTACATTAGAGTATCATAAGCATGCATCTGAAGAAGTCGCAAAAAACTTACAAAAACTGCGAAATTATAGGAAGTCTTTGGACGAGAATATGCAGTTCCAATGTTTTGTTCCTCAGGAATACTCTCTCTATCTTGATTCTGGGCAGTTATCTGGTATTGAGCAAAACTTCAATGACTTTAGAGTAAAACTTCTTACTCAGATTAAAGTCCAAATTGACCATTGGAATAATGAATTTCAAAACCAAAAAATGCAGAATAGAATAGCGAGTATATTTTCTCATAGTGTTTTGGCAGATGTGACGCAAATAGATTATGATAACCGAAAAAATGAGGCTTCTAAAAGAATTGAGAACAAGATTCCTCCAGGTTATAAGGATGGCTCAAAAACTGAAAACTGTGAGGGTGATTATTTTATATGGTGTGAAATTTTAGATTTGGCTTCTCGGGAACACCGATCTGTAATATTTATTAGTGAAGATCTTAAGGAGGATTGGCTACAAAAAGTAGGTGGTCTTACTATTGGCCCTCTCCCATATCTACGAAAAGAGTTTTACACTAGGTGTCCAGATCATGAAATTCATTTCTATTGCCTTTCACAGTTCTTGCGTTACGCAGATCCATTGCATAAAGTAATCACAGAAAAAGAAGTTGAAGAAATAGAACACAGAAGAGCTTTGCTTAAAAACGAGGATCAAAAGGCAAAGAAGAATGAAGAAATAAAGAATAGACAAAAGAATATAAGTTCAGAGAAAGGGAAGTGAATATCCTGTGGCATTATTAATTAAAGCCGCTGAGAATCAGTGGTAAAGAGATTGTATGCGGAAAAGTGGTTGCGTACGTTATGAGGCTGACCCAAAAGTCAGAATAAATCTCAGAGAATTGAATATTCAGAAACAAGGTCGAGGTTTGACCTCACGAAAAACAAGAAAAAGTGGCTTGACTAATGCTTTTTAGTCAGCCTCTGGAGAGTAAAGAAGAAATGAACATAAATGAGGTGAAAAACAAAGTGCTAAGCAACCAGTTGTTCAAAGATTCTTATTGGGCAGTTTTTGGCAACGGATTTGGAAATGCTATGCTGCTGTTAGCTGGTATATTAATCGCAAGATTCTTGGGTAAGGATATCTATGGTGAGTATGGCGTGGTGAAGACCACGATGTTCTATGTTGCTTCTTTTGCAACTTTTGGATTGGGATTTACTTCTACAAAGTACATCGCTCAATATGTGTGCGAAAATAAAGAATATCTAAAATGTATAATCAGGGATTCTTTGGCGATAACGCTCTCTTTTAGTGGCGTGATTGCGATTTTACTTCTTGTATTCGCTCAGCCACTGGCAGAGTATGTGAATGAACCAAAACTTAAAGTAGCTTTTCAGGCACTATCAATAGTGGTTGTATTTAAGGCTGTAACCACAACTCAAATTGGCATCCTATCTGGTTTTAAAGTATTCAATAAAACGGCACGAAATACATGCTTGTCTGGCGTTTTTATGCTTATTATCTGTGTGCCATTGACTTACTTTTGGGGGTTGAAGGGCTCTTTATTTGCTCTCTTATCTTCACAAGTATTCAATTCAATTCTGAATTATCTTACTATCTATCGTATCTTAAAACAGCTAGATAGCCAATTAGAAAGAAACTTTAAAAAAGAATTGGTCTCTTTTTCATTTCCTGTTGCTTTGCAAGAGAGCTCTTATACGGTATGTCACTGGACGGCAGTAATGCTTCTCACAAAATATGCTTCGGTGGGAGAACTTGGTTTATATTCTGTTGGTGCACAATGGAATTCTATAGTCCTTATGATTCCTTCGTTACTTAGCAATGTTGTATTATCTTATTTGTCAAGTTCTGTATATAATGTAGAAGAACACAATCGAACTGTCAATAGAATGTTAATAATCAATCTCACAACTACATTGCTACCTTTCTTTGTAGTTTATGTGTTTGCTGACTTGATTGCGCGTTTCTACGGACCAACATTCACGGGACTTCCTTCTTTAATGCGTATTATGGTGTTTGCTACCATTCTCGAAAGTTGCTCCTCTGTTTTTAAATCAGAACTGATGGCGAAAGGACATACTTGGCTGTTATTTACTCTTCGTTTTATCAGAGATGCTTTATTTGTCGGTGTAGTATATTATATGTTTGCAATATGCCATGTGTCTAATGGTGCCATTTGTTATGCATGGTGCTTTGTGACTATCAGTATAATATTTTTTCTTTCTATGTGGAGTGCCTATCTATTAAATAGGAACAAAGTATGAAGAGTTTAAGTTTTCTTTTTGCTATAGTTTGTAGTATTGTCTCACAGATATTTATTGCTCTTAATATAAATGGTGGAGGAGCATTAAAAATGATGTGGCTTGTTCCATTTTGTTGTTTGTTGCTTTCTAATCCGAAAGATATTTTTTATTCAAAAATATTGAACTATTATTTATTCGCTTTCGTATTCGCATTGTACTGTTTGATTTGTGAAGTGTTTACAGGTGCTCAATATATCGGTGCGGATTCTACAAATATCTTTATTTCGGTTTTTATTCTTTCAGTATCTTTTAGTTACGGACGCCAGAGTGTAGACTTGGAAAAGGCATTAAAACACATTGCAGTTGTTTGCTTTGCGGCTAGCTTTATATATGGCATAGTTGTATATAGGCATTTTCTATCGGGAGCGGATATGTTTTCTACTATATATGCATACGATGCCAAAAATTCTGCTGCTCAAATTCTTTTATCTTCATGCATAATATTGTTTACTCTATATAAACCCCAAAAATATGTTACTAGAATTGTAGAGTATTTGTCCTTAACAGTCTTGTTGTTAATCATGATACTACTAAAGTCTCGAGCGACAATAGTGGGTTTCTTATATGTATTGTTCTTTTTTTCTTTTTCATATAAAAACAAGAAGGTAAGAAGACTATTCATCTTGCTGGGTATTGTCGCTCTTCTTTTTATTTTTTCGAATCCTTCAATTTACAATACAGTTGTTAATGGTATTTTGTTTGCCAACAGGGATGTAAGAGACATGAATCAATTAACCTCTGGTAGGGTTGATCTAATGCAGGATAGTATAAGTCTTTTCCTTTCAAGTCCACTAATTGGAGTTGGAAATAAATACTTTGATTGTTTTCCTGTTATTATACTTACTCAATATGGTGTTTTAGGAGGATTACTAGTGTTTGCATTTGTTGGGAAAAGAATTAAGGAATGTTTAGTGGTGCTTGACAAAACCAATAAAATAGAACTGTGTGCTTATCTACTTATGATAACATATTTGCTTGATTCGTTATTTGAGGCACAACCTCCTTTTGGCCCAGGAGTAAAATGTTTCCCATTATGGATGATTTGGGGAATAATGTTGTCAAGAAGAAGCCTATCGGGTAGAAGTATTTCAACCTAATCAGAGTATAATTAAAAGGGGATAATAGAGAGTAATGAAAAAAATGTGTTTTTTAATGAACAAGGCTCCTTTGTATGTGGAGTCTGCATATAGGCTATTTGATAAGGAACTGGACATTCATTGGTGCTTTGGCATTAATGGTTCGGATATCAAAGAAATGGATCATGCATTATTGAAAGATGTCGAGATATTTCCGACAATACATTTTCGGAAAGCATACTTCTTGAAGGGTGCGTTATCATTGGCTTTTAGAAAAGATATAGATAGTTATCTATTGCTAGGAGAACCTGCCTTTTTGACAACTTGGGTACTTTCATGGATAATCAAGTTTTTGCATCCATCTCGGAAAGTATTATTCTGGACTCATGGGTGGTATGGTAAAGAGGGAATAATTAAATCCCTCATTAAGAAGTTCTATTTTCTACCAGCTGATCATATATTTACATATGGAGATCGAGCCCGTGACCTCATGATAGGTGTAGGCTTTAAACCGTCAAAAGTAACGGCTATACATAATAGTTTGGCGCATGATGTGCAAGTTGCATTGCGCAATCAGATAAAGTCTTCTTCCATTTACAAAGATCATTTCGGAAATAGTAATCCTGTTTTGATTTTCATTGGTCGTTTAACGCCAGTTAAGAGATTAGGCTTATTAGTAGATGCTGTTGCCAAATTGAAAGAGCAGGGTAATAACTACAATGTTGTCTTCATTGGCGATGGCTCAGAACGTGAAAATCTTCAGAGTCGCGTGTCAAGATTAGGTATAGACAGTCAAGTATGGTTCTATGGGGCATGTTATGATGAAAAGACAAATGCAGAATTGATTTTCAATGCTGATTTGTGTGTGGCTCCTGGAAACATAGGGTTGACAGCTATGCATGTTCTTGTGTTTGGCACTCCAGCTCTTACACATAACGATTTCAAATGGCAGATGCCTGAATTTGAAGCAATCAAGGCTGGCAGAACAGGATGCTTCTTTGAACGCGACAATGTGGATTCACTAGTTAATTCCATAAATGAATGGTTTGGAAAGAAATCAGATAAACGAAATGAAGTACGATTGGCATGCTACAAAGAAATTGATGAAAATTGGACTCCAGAATTTGAACTGAATGTATTAAAACAAGTATTACAGTAATTATGGCCACAGTATACGACGCAAAAGTAATTGAACTCCCAAAATTTGAAGACCCAAGAGGAAATCTGTCAATTATTGAGCAATTCAAGCAGGTCCCGTTTGAAATTAAAAGAACGTACTGGATATATGATGTCCCAGGTGGTATGTACCGTGGTGATCATGCATACAAGGACAACGAGGAATTTATTGTTGCACTTTCCGGTTCTTTCGATGTTCTGCTGCATGATGGTAATAATGAGCGGATTTTCCAGCTCAACCGCTCGTACTGCGGTCTGTATGTGCCGAAAGGAATGTGGCGGAAGATGACGAATTTCTCAACTAACTCGCTTGCTCTTGTACTTTCCGCTACGGAGTATGATAGGAACGACTATATTATGGACTTTAATGAGTTCAAGCGGTGGCGTGAAAATGGATCTGTTCATATCATATCTTCGGATACAAAGAATTCAATAAAAGTGTATGAGAACATGCCAATCCCTCATGCTGATGAGTGGCGTAGTGTGTTCGAATGTTCACTTTGTAAGTTGAATAAGGTGCATAGCCCTAATGGCAACCTTACTTATATGTACGAGAATGTGCACGTGCCTTTTCCTATTAATCGTGTATTTTATTCTTACGATATCCCAGGCGGAGAGGACCGTGGTGCCCATGCCCATAAAGAATGTCACCAGTTTATTATAGCGGCATCTGGTTCGTTTGAGGTAGTGCTTGATGATGGTATAAACAAGCGTACAGTTATCCTTAACCGTCCATTCTGGGGACTTCATGTTCCTCCAGGAATTTGGGCATCTGAGCAGGGCTTCTCATCAGGGAGCATATGCCTTGTGCTTGCAAGTCATTCCTATTCGGAATCTGACTATATCCGCAAATACGATGACTTCATGGAATATGCAAAGAATATGAGGGGATAGGTTAATGGATTAATATGCGCAAACAAAGGCTTGTATTGAGTGCGTTTTTAACCTCCATTAATAGGACATTATGCAAAGAATGACAAACTAATAAAAAAATGGTAAAACTTTTGGACCTTCAGACAATCACCATGCAACATGGTGATGAGTACAAAGCCGCTGTCAATCGTGTGATTGATTCAGGGTGGTTTCTTCAAGGAAAAGAAAACAAACAGTTTGAGTTAGATTATGCAAAATATGTAGGCTCAGACGAGTGTGTGGCCGTTGCTAATGGTCTTGATGCCCTATACTTGATTATGCGTGCATATAAGGAGATGGGGCAAATGCATGATGGCGATGAAATAATTGTTCCAGCCAATACATACATAGCTACAATCCTTGCTATCACCAAAAACAATCTTACTCCAGTGCTTGTGGAACCCACTTGGGATAATCTTGAGATTGATATCAATCGCATAGAAGAGGCAATCACGTCTAAGACTAAAGGTGTTATGATAGTTCATCTTTATGGTCGTGTGGCTTATAATGATAAGTTGGGTGAGATTTGTAAGAAGTTCAATCTTAAATTGATGGAGGATTGTGCACAGAGTCATGGTTGCGCTTGGAATGGAGTAAAGACAGGTGCGTTAGGTGATGCCGCAGCTCACTCATTCTACCCTGGCAAGAACCTTGGCGCATTTGGTGATGCTGGTGCTGTTACCACTTCCGACAAAAGGTTGGCAAGCATAATTCGTGCACTTGCCAATTATGGTAGCCAAAAGAAGTATGTGTTTAAATATGTGGGTATTAACTCGCGTATGTCTGAAGTTGATGCTGCCATCCTTGATGTGAAACTCAAGTATCTTGATGAGGACAACGATAAGCGTAGAAAGTTAGCGTCATACTACTATGATAATATAAATAATCCGCTTATAACTCTCCCCAATCGCCTTGCGGATGAGAATAACGTGTATCATCAATTCCCTATCTTATGCGAGCGTCGTGATGAACTACAACAGCACCTTGCCGAAAATGGCATTCAGACTTTAATTCACTACCCAATTCCCCCACATTATCAGGAGTGCTATGAGAAAGAGACATGGAATACACCTCGGTTGATGTTGCCTGTTTCAGAGAAGATACATCAACAGGAACTTTCTATTCCTATGAGCCAGGTTGTATCTATGGAAGAGGCAAAGATTGTGGTAGATGTGCTAAACGCATTCAGGTAGCATAATTATGATGAACTTTTGTACACTATTCAACTCTTGCTATCTACAGAAGGGATTGGCAACATACCTATCTCTCGAGAAAGTGGCAGAAGATTTTCACCTTTACGTGATGGCATTTGACCGTGAATGTTATGACAGGTTGAAGAGTTATCATTTTAAGCATCTGACGGTAGAGTTGTTGTATGATTTCGAAACGCCAGAATTGCTAGCAGTAAAGCCAACTCGTAATATGGCTGAATACTGTTGGACTTGTAGTGCTGCTATAACGTATCATTTTCTTACGAAATATCAGCTTCCTTCCATTACTTACTTAGATGCTGACCTTTATTTCATTAACTCTCCTAAGGTCCTTTTTGATGAGATAGGTGATGCATCCGTTGGTTTGAGTGAACATTGGTTCTGCTACCATAATGATAGGGCTGGACGATTCTGTGTGCAGTTTGTCTATTTCAAGAATGATGAAGACGGTATAAAGGCACTTGAGTACTGGAAAAATAAATGTATAGAATGGTGCTTTGCGCGCTATGAAGATGGCAAATATGGTGACCAAACTTATATTGAGGACATATACAAAAAATTCAATAGAGTTCACGTCATTCAACATCGTGGCTGTGGATTGGCCATGTGGAATTACAAAAACTATTCTTTCCCCAACGAAAAGGTACTCATTTTCCAAGGAAAAGAATATCCGATAATATTCTTCCATTTTCATGGTGCAAAATTCATTAATAGAGGACAAAGGCTTATCATTTCATCAGGAGATAATTCTGTTCCGAAAATAGTACGCCCACTCTTCTATAACCCGTATGCTGAATTTATGGCGCAAGTTTATAATAGATATTTCGGGACGTCGTTTAAGGAGGTTGAAATCAAAGATATCTCAATTTGGAAAAAAATATTTAACAAAATCAAACACTCACTCCATGATAATGCTGTGGCTAAATTTTTCTACTATAGGGTGTTTGATATTAGATATAATGGAATAGGTAAATAGTAATTGTAACTACTCAGGTACCCCGGCCATAGGCCGGTGGCCCTGCTCCCCTGTCAATAATGATTGAAGCAATGATGCTATGCCAGCGCAAGGGCCGCAATGACCCTGAGGACCTCGAAGGGGTTCTGTCCATTCTTGACCGCCGTCTGTATGACGGAGGCGACGGTGGCGTAGTTCTCCGCGCCGGATTCCGTGCGGAAGCATCCGCTGACCTTGAGTTTGGTCTTGGCCGGCCGCAAGGCCTTCTCGCTGTCGTTGTTCGTGGGCGGGACGGCGGGGTTCGTGAGGAAGGTGAAGATGTGGTCCCTGTGTTTGGCGATGCCTTTTTTGAGCTTGTCCAATTCGGTGCCGTCCCCGTCCTCTTTCGCGTAGACCGGCGGCCGCGCCAGCAGTTCGTCCAGCCGCGCCTCCATATTCTTCCGCGTCCCCGCCCCGACTTCCCCCTGGTTCCTCCGGTGCACGGAGTCCCGCAGGAGGTCAAGCATGTCCAGGCTCCAGGCGTCATCCGGGAAGGCCTGCGCCGTGTAGGTGAGGTTCCGCAGCAGGTGGGCTATGCAGACCTGATGGTCTTCCATCCCGACGTCCCCCATGAAGTAGGCCGGCCGGCGGTCCGTCACCCAGACGGTCCCGCGCCGCTCCTCCGGCGAGAAGCTCCTGTTCACCACGTCGTGGCTCCTGCTTTTGTCAAAGGCCAGATAGGTCGCGGCCTTGTTCTGGAAGGCCCAGAGCCAGCTGTTCTTTCCGTTCACGTTGCCCCCCGTCTCATCCGCTCCGGCAACCTTTCCGGCGTAATCGTCCCTGCAACCACATCTTGACGTGATTGCAGAAGAGTTATACCTTCGCGCAAAAACGGAAAAGATGAGAAAGAAACAGGAACCAAGTCCGGTCGAAAGACGCGGCCGGAAACCGGCATTCGCCGATGTGGTGTTGTCAGATGCGAATTCAAACGATGCCGGCAAAAGAGGCGGCATCAAGCTGCTGTATCCCAATAGAGTGCGAATCTTGTTGCCTCAGGGGATGCTCGACGCGGAGGAGCTGATGAGTTATGTAAAAGCATATGGAGAGTGATGGGAAGGATGGAGTGTCAGTTGGGCGGCAGCCTGAAGTACAGGGTGTATTCCCGTCCTGTGGATATGCGGAAATCGTTCAGGGGACTGGCGGGCATCGTCCATTCCGAGATAGGGCGCCAGCTCAGTCCGGAAGACGTGTATGTGTTCGTCGGAAAGAACCGCAGGACCAAATATAGCACAGAATGATATCGAAAGATCCAAATATAACACGAATGTTGAAGGAGTACAGGGAGAGGATCCTGTCTCTTGAGGGTCAGGCTGCGGAGCTGTCGGACAGAGTGGCGGCGTATGAGCAGGCTGAAATGTTGCGGAAAGTGTCGGAGGATGATATCATTCAAAGAAGTGCCGAAGATAGGGCTTCCAAGCGTTACGATGAGGATATTGAGTCGTATAAGGCGCGACTCCGAGAGGCGTTTCGAATCGAGGCGGAGGCAAATGCTGAAAAAAGTATGAGGCAGAGAGACGAAAACTTGAAGCGGAGAAACGAGAACTTGAGGAGGAGAAGAGAGAAGTTGCAAATGAGAAAAGTTCACTTAAACTAGAGGCGCATGGGCTTCAGCTGAAAACAGACTCCGTGAATGCCGCGGTCAAGAGACTCGCCGCGGACAAGACCCGGTTTGACGAGCAGAAGTCGGAACTTATAAAGGGCGTGGAAGCCAAGTATGCGAAGATCCTGGAAGAGCGCGATCTGATGTTCCGGCGCAGGGTGGAGGAGGTCCGGAATTCGCTCAACGCGCAGATGGTGGAGGCAGAAGTGTCCGTGTTGGAGAGCTTCAAGCATCTCGTCGCCTCTGTCGGAGGTCCTGCGGAAGAACAGGAACGCGCGATTGCCGAGCTGAAATCGACCATGTCTGAAATGACCGCGAAAAGTGTGTCAGGCCTTGTCGAGTCGGCGAAGAAGCTCCAGAAAAGCAGCAGATCCAAAGACCGTCATATTCGTTATTGCCTGCGCAAACTCTTCGGCTCGACAAGTGAGAACCTGCATGATGACGAGGTGCTGTCGCTGGTAGATTCGGTGCTGGATGGAAACGGTCTAGAGGTCAGCGACAAGCTTCTGAAGGAGTATAAGTCGGCCAAGGAAGTGGTTGTCCGGGTAAAGAGCCTGATGGACTCAAGCGTCTGGCGAAAGAATCGGAGCGGCCAAAGGATACCGGAGAAGACGATCCCGAGTCGGAATGCCGGATGGTGGACGCGGCATATCTCCGCTCGCTGCCACAGCATGGCGCACCGGTAGTGCTCTATCCTAAGGAATATCTGAAGGATCCGTCGCGCTATGTGGAGATAAAGAAACAGTCCGGCAGGGATGCCCATTACGAACTGGTGCTGACTCCGGAGAAGCACGAGGAGATGAGATATGAGCTGCCGGTGTTTGTGGAGAAAGGGAATCGGATGCGGTTCCGATACAGGCAAAGGTGGAGGACTACCGTCCATATCCGAAGAGCTTCGCGTCACCGGAACTGGTGGGCAAGATGGAGGTGGAACGCTTCGCGGATTGCGATCCGATATATACCCAGGAGAAGCGCCATGAGCGAAACGGCCTCAGCATCTCCCGTCAGCTGATGGACAAGCTGCACGCGCGGACATGCGACCTTCTGGAGCCATTGTTCGACCTGCACTATTATGATGTGATAAAAGGTGAGTATCTGTTCGGAGACGGTTCACCTGTGCGTATAGTGAACACGGAGACTCACAAGTGCGACAAGCACTATATGGCGCATGTGGTGTGTCTGGACAAGAATGCCGCACTGTTCAACGTCGGCAGTCGTGTGGATATGGACGGAAACATATTGAGCCATGGCCGGGCATCCGAAGACCTGGAGCTGCTGTGCAAGGATATGACAAACGCGAAGGCGTTCGAGAAGGGCGGTTATTCGGGCTGGAGCAAATGGCTGAGGAAGAACGGGATAACTGAATGCGCATGCAATGCCCATGCCCGTCGGGAGTTCGAGGAGTCGAAAGCGGAGGATCCGTTGCCGTCGAGAATTGGATTGGGGCTCTATACGTTGTTGAACATGGTGGAACAGTATATCAAGGCGGAGGGTTTGACCGGAAAACGCAAGAAGGATATCCGGATGGATCTGGAGAAGCCGATATGGACGGCCTTCGTATCGTGGGCGACAGCCGAATATGATCAGCATCCGAAGGGAAGTGCGATATCGGGAGCGTTGGGCTATCTGTTAAAACGGAGAAAGGAACTTATGGCGTATCTGAAGATCCCGATGATGCCGATAGACAATAATGCGTGTGAACGAGGGTTCAAGCCGTTGGTAAAGGGCAGGAAGACATCCCTGTTCTTTCAGAATCTCATGGGCTCATGGCGCGCGTCGATGATGTACAGCTTCTTTGAGACGTGTGCGATGAATCACCTGAATCCTCAGCAGTGGTTGACGTATGTGTTGAACAACATCAAGACCACGCCGGCGGACCAGTTGCCGAACCTGCTGCCGCAGAACTTTGACAAGAGTCTTCTGAAACTTGTCTAACTGAACAAAAGAAAAACAAATCAGAAAAATACGGCGAAAGCCTTAAAGGATAGACTGTGCCACGCAGCCTTGGTGTTGCTTTGTCAATATGGGCGTGTGGGGACGGTTACCCAAGATCGCATTATTGGACAGCTGCTCGTTCCCTAGTCTAATAGAATATTTCTGTAGCCCAGAGATATGGGACTGTATTGATGTTAACATTGCCAAGATGAACTCAGCGGAGAGTTTCTCCCTTCCATTCATGCACTTTCTTGATTGATAGTCTTTAGTTCCGGTCAAGGAAAATCTTAGATATATAATTTACACTGCGTTACTTGTTAAAAACAATGTGGCGTTACTATTCTATATTCTATGTTGGGCATACCTAAAAACATAAAACGCAATGTCTTCAATGCTCTTGTGGATGGCGATGTCATCAATGGCATTCATGAGAGGGAAGACTTGGAAAAATTAGTAGCACGAATAGATGGTGTAGATTCGTTGGGCTCAGAGGACTCTAGATATAGCACGTTTATGGAGGACTTCAGGCAACATTGCGTAAGGAATTATGACTGGACGTATGAGTACCTTTTTGTGGAGCGGTTGAAGATTTTGGAGTCGGACAGTACTTTCAGGTCATTTGTTGAGGCGATGGTCAGTCCTGATTTGCAGGAAAGTGAGTCGGACATAAATGAAGTGGTTAGTTTGATTAATCAACAATTAGGGACTACGAAGGCTTTATTGTCTTTGCTCAAGTATAATTCAAGTGGACTTCCTGTTTACCAGTTGGTTGAACGAGATGAAACATCGAGACAATTCCGCCCGTCTCATAAACTTCAGAAATTTACGTTTTTCGTTGATAAGTTTCCGAAAGGACGTTCTGACTTTGCTGGCAACCATCGTTTCCCTTCCTCTGATGAAAGACCTTGTTTTGTTTTGGTACGTGATAGGTGGAATGATTTCAGTGTTTATTCATTGTTCAATCTGTTTTGGTATCCTAAAGAAGGGGTTGTGACATCAGTAGGTGCTGTGAAGATCATTCATAAAACCGAATTGACTGATGAACAGGTCGCAGAATGCTGTGAATACGATACATGCGATTATATTCCAGAATCATTTCAGAGTTTAGATGGAGAGATAGCTTCATTAGGGCAAGAGCAGTCATATTACAATAAATTGAAGTCGCTTTTCCCGGATTGTTATGAAGACGTATTGTGGGCTTTGCAGGATTGTGCGATATTTCCTGCTCTTGAAGAAAACTTTATGGAACACCGACATTTCCATAGTTTGATAAGGAGTAAGGGGGCTGAGAAACTTCTCCGTGAAGAAAAGTTCCTTATTAAGGGGCTTGATGCCAAAAAGCGTTATTATTTTTCGTATGAATTCACTCCTAAATATTCAGATACACCACTTACCCTAGATTTCGAGTTTGGACAAGACGGCCTTTTCCCACATCGTTTGTATGCTTTGATTGGGGAAAATGGAACAGGAAAAACTCAATTTTTATCGGCTCTTCCATTGGATTACGCCAAAAGAAATTTGACATGTTTTAAACCACATCGACCCATATTCAGTAGAGTCATGACGGTGTCTATGAGTGTGTATGATGACATTGAAGTGCCTATTTCTGATGCGTCGTTTACCTATGATTTCTGTGGGTTAAGAGCAGGGGAGTTTTGTGATGGTAAGTCGAAATCAGATGTCTTGTTGTCACATATGCTGAATTCTATAAATGAAATTGAAAAGCATGATAGGACGGAGTCTGTAAAGGAGGTTTTGGAGAATATGTTGCCAGAATCAATCCTTAATAAACTCTTTGTAATCAATAGTAACGAAACCGTGAGTTTCTACAGAAGGTCTTTGAAAGAGATACTTCGTAAAACAAGTTCTGGAGAGACTTGTCTCCTGATCACATTTTGTGATGTTATGGCAAAACTTCGTCAGGATACGCTGCTGCTTTTGGATGAGCCGGAGACTCACTTGCATCCAAGGGCGGTTATGAATATGATGAATACTCTTTATGATTTATTAGAGAAGTTTAATTCATATGCGATTGTTGCGACTCACTCGGCTTTGGTGATCAGAGAAGTGATGGCGGAGTGTGTTTACAAGATCAAAAGAGTGGGAGACGTTCCAATTGTTGGAAGAATTAAGAGTGAGAGTTTAGGTGCTAATCTTGATGAATTGAATGAGGAAATATTTGGAGCAATGGAATCAGGAAGCTATTTCAATAAGTTGATTACCAGAATGTCTGACGATAGAAATATGACTTATGAAGATATTATGGCAACATTTAAGTCCAAAGAAATTGAGCCTAATCTGAATCTCAGAATCTTGGTGAAAAACTATCAGAGCAGTAAAAAATCATGAGAAAGATTCCTCACTATGCCGTGAAGCACGAGTATGATGAAGTTCCGCCACATCATAGTGATTCATTTAACTTTCACATAGCGGTCGTTGATTCGAAAAATATCCGTTCAGCTCCGCTAAAGTCGCGTGTTCATGCTAAAGATGATGAAATAGAAGCACGTTTCGATGAATATGATCACGCATTTGAGACTGATACACTTGAGTCGATAGATGAAGATCCTGTGATGCAAAGGATGCGAACGGATTTGCAATCTTTGTATAATTTCAAATCCAAACCTTTTCAGGCACTGCATGAACTATTGATAAAGCCTGATGGTGTTTTGGATGACACTTGCCCCAATTGCGATAAGGATTCAGTGGAATCATTTGATCATCTTCTGCCACAAACTAAGTTTCCCGAGTTCTCTGACCATCCTTTAAACTTGATGCCATGTTGTAGTGAGTGTAATGAACGTAAATCATCCAACTGGATTGAGAACGGAAAACGAAAGTACCTAAATCTATACATCGATGAATTGCCAGATGTTCAATACCTCTTTTGTGATGTAAGGGTTTCCGGAGATTCCATAAAATGTGATTTCTCATTGTCAAATCTAAATGGGATAGATGCAGACCTTTTTAGAAAAATCAGAAACCACTTTGACGCTCTTGACCTCTGCCGCAGGTATAAGAACCGAAGCAATCAATTGGTCACAGAGTTATCCTCTCACGTTCAGTTGTGTAAGTCATTTACATTAGGTGATATCAATGAAAAGGAATATGTTAGACATATTCTTCTAGATGAGATCGCAAATAGAAAGCAACAGGATGGCTGTAATGATTGGAGAACTTTGATTTTTGAAGCATGTTGCAATACGGACGAAGTCTTTGATTTTTTATATGATAAACGTTGAAGAATAACCATCTTTTTTGCTTGCTAATTATTAATAAATTATAATGTACCAACATTTTATCAAGCGTCTATTAGACATCCTGATAGGCTTGTGTGCCTTTCCGTTTGTCTTGTTAGTCATCATCATTTTCGCCCCAATAATCTACTTCACGGATAAGGGACCGATTTTCTACAACGCCGCTCGTGCGGGGAAAGATTACAAACCGTTCACGATGTTTAAGTTAAGGTCTATGTATGTTAACTCGCCGGATTTAAAAAATCCGGACGGGTCAACGTTCAACAGCGACAATGATCCACGTGTCACTCCTGTTGGACGTTTTCTGCGCAAGACTAGTTTGGATGAGTTCCCTCAATTCTTGAACGTGTTGATAGGTGACATGAGTTTTATCGGGCCACGTCCTAAGTTATTCAACAAGGTCAAGAGTTTGGAGTGCCTTAATGACGATCATCGTGACAGCTATAAGGTAAAACCGGGCATTACTGGTTATGCGCAGGCATATTTCAGAAATTCTATCACTAATGAAGAAAAATTCCGTTGGGATGCTTATTATGCCAATAATGTCAGCTTTGTGATGGATGTCAAGATCATATTCAAGACGGTCAAGTCTGTCCTTCTTCGCGAGAACATCAACACTGAACAGAGTTATAAAAAATGAAAAGACTTTTAGTTTTGGCGGCGGGCATATTGCAGGTGCCTGTGATTAAGAAGGCTCAAGAGATGGGAATATTTGTTATTGCTGCTGATGGCGATGCAAATGCGGTTGGTTTGCAGTATGCGGATAAGCCAGTTGTCGCAAATATTACTTCTGAAGAAGACATGCTTCGTATTGCGAAGGAAGAAAGGATTGATGGCGTGATTCATCCTTGCTCGGAGGTCTCGATGAATGTTATGGGGCGGCTCAATGATGAACTTCGTCTTTCTGGGATATCAAGGGAACAGGCGCTTAGAGCAACAAACAAACATTTGATGCGTGAGGCTTTCGAAAAATTTGGAGCTCCGAGTCCTAAATCATATTGCTTCTCGAATGTTGAAGATGCGTGGGATTGTTTCTGTCTGAATTTTTCTGGTGACGGCATCTTGAAGCCATCAAGAAATAGCGGCTCTCGCGGAATAGCTAAGGTTACAAAGAATGAGACAAAAATTGAATTCATGAATATGTTCGAACGTTCTTTGTCGGAAAGTCGTGATAAGGGTGTCATGTTGGAACAGTTCATCAATGGACCGGAATTCTCTGTTGAGATCATCGTATGGAACAATTGTGTCAATGTGTTGACAGTAACGGACAAGAAGACAACGGAGGCACCCTACTTTGTGGAGCTTGGACACAATCAGCCATCAGTTTTTCCACAAGATATTGTTCAAAAGATAAAAGAGGCCGCAATTGCTGGTGTTAAGGCTCTTGGCGTGAATAATTGTGCTTGCCATGCCGAAGTAAAAGTTCAGGATGGCAAAGCATATATTATGGAGATAGGCGCTCGTTTAGGAGGGGATTTCATAAGTACTGTTCTTACACCACTAAGTACGGGCATTGACATGGTTGCTGCAGCAATCAACTGCGCTTTGGGCATCGACCCTAATCTAACTCCTAACGTGGCAAAATACGGAGTTTGTATAAGGTATTTCTGCCCGCGGCCAGGAAAGTTGGTGAGCATTGAGAACATGGAGAGTCTAAATAACCCGCATGTCTATGAGTGGAAGTTATATCACAAGATAGGAGACGAAATCCCTCCTGTAACATCAAGTCTATCTCGCAGCGGACATCTAATAGTTACAGAAGGCTCTCCTCAAAAGGCTATTGAGTTGGCGGAATCTTTGGTTAAGCATATCATATTTGAGACTACATGATGTTATGAGTGAGAAATTATTTATCTATGGAACAGGATCTCTTGGGGAGAAAATCCTGGAGTATAATAATAGAGATAGATTGTATAACATTGTTGGGTTCATTGATGATAATAACGCAGAACAATCATTCCATGGATTGCCAATTTTAACTTATGATAATTTTAAGAAACATTATTGTCCCACTGATTGTAAGCTGTTTGTCGCTATAGGATATGTGAAGTGTAATTCTTTTAGGGAAACCGTATGTGAAAAGATTATAAAAGATGGGTATCACCTTGCTAATTATATTTCCCCGAATTCTATATGTTTTGCTGATACTATTAAGGGATTGAATATATTAGTTTGCGATAACGTCTTTATCGGACATGGGAGTTCTATATATGATGGAGTCGTTCTATCTGTAGGATGTACTTTGAGCCATGAAAATGTCATTGATAAATATTCTTTTATTTCATCCTGTGTGGTGTTTGGTGGGCATGCTAAAATTAGTAATAATTGTTTTATTGGTTTACACTCGACTATTAGAGACAGTGTTACAATAGGATCTTACAGCATAGTCGGCTCTGGGACAAATGTGGTTAAATCGGTTCCTGAGTATACAGTGACAATTGGAAACCCTGGCGTTTCTACGGTAAAAGACACTATAAATGTTAAAATTTAGTTTAAATGAGATTATTGCAATTGCCAGTATATTCTTATCCGGAAACAGCGGCAAGTTTGTATTTGGCTGATAATAGAAATCAGGCATTTATCAATGCTGGATTTGATATTATAGCGTATTCACCAACCCCATGTAGGGGAATTGATAAAGAATTACGAAAAGAATATCGTAATAAACGCCATAAACACGAAACCTTATATGGCGGGCGAATGATTCTCAATAGGTTCGCAATGTATCCTGAAGGTAAAAATCCATTGTTGAGAGCATTGAGATATTCACTATGCTGGGGGATTCAGTTATGGAAAGGCTTGCGTGCAAAGGATATTGATTGCATATACTTGGCTTCGACACCTCCAATCCAAGGGGTGCTTGGTGGTGTTCTGAAAAAATGGAAAAAGGTTCCGTTTGTGTACAATCTTCAAGACATATTCCCGGATTCGATGGTGGGAACAGGATTGGCGCGGAAAGGTGGGCTTATTTGGAAGTTCGGGCGTGTGATTGAAAATTTTACCTACAGGCATGCGGATAAGATCATCGTCATTTCTGAGGATTTCAAGAAGAACATCATGGCGAAGGGGGTGCCGGAGGAGAAGATTGTGGTGGTGTACAATTGGGTGGATCAGAATGCGGTGGTGAATGTGCCTCGCAATGAGAACAAGCTTTTTGACAAGTACAATCTGGATCGTTCAAAGTTCTACATAGAGTACAGCGGCAACATCGGTCTTACCCAGAACATGGACATGCTGCTGGAGGTGATGGATGAACTACGGTACAGCTTTCCAGCCATCAACCTTGTGTTGGTTGGTGATGGGGTCTATAAGGCGCAAGTTGAGAAAACCGTGGCAGACAAGAAACTGGACAATGTGACCATGATTCCGTTTCAACCTTATGAGGACATCAGTCATGTGTTCTCTCTGGGTGATGCTGGCTTGGTGATCTCAAAACCGGGCGTCGGGGCCAACAGTGTGCCTTCGAAAACATGGAGCATAATGTCTGCGTCTCGCCCGGTGTTGGCTAATTTTGATGAGAATGAGCTGAAGGATATTCTTGAACGCAATGAATGTGGCATCTTTACGAAGGCGGGAGACAAGGAGGCGTTCAAGAAGTCGATCGTTACGCTTTATGAGAATCGGGATCTTTGTGGGAAATATGGCCGTAACGGCCGTCAGTTTGTGATGGATAATCTTACCCGTGAGGTGGGAACGGCAAAGTATGTTGAGGTGATCAAGTCTGTTGTTGGTGATAAAGCCTGCTAATCGTTAGGTAATATATTCGTAAAAGAATTACAGGCGCTGGCTTCGGCTGGGCGCTTTTCTTTTTGTTGTTTTGAGTTTAACAGAATCATTAATTATGTCAATGAAATTACGCAATGTGCCGTTCAGCCCGCCGGACATGACGGAGGCTGAGGCCGCTGAAGTGAGGGAGGCTATTCTCTCGGGATGGATAACGACCGGGCCACGGACCAAAAAACTGGAGAAGGAGGTCGCCGAGTTTGTTGGTGTTGAGAAGGCGGTATGCCTGAATTCCCAGACGGCTTGTGCTGAGATGGCTCTTCGTCTCCTTGGAATTGGAGAAGGGGATGAGGTGATTGTGCCGGCGTACACTTATACGGCAAGCGCGTCGGTAGTCACTCATGTCGGGGCGAAGCTGGTTTTTGTGGACGTGCAGAAAGATCGCCTGGAAATGGATTATGACGCTGTCGAAAATGCGATAAATGAGCGGACAAAGGCGATTATTCCGGTTGATCTTGGGGGAGTTCCGTGTGACTATGACAGGATCTTCGCGATTGTTGAGGGGAAGAAATCATTGTTTGTACCTAAGACGGATCTTCAAAGTAGGATTGGTCGCATAGCGGTCTGCTGCGATGCGGCTCACGCTTTCGGTGCTTCGAGAAAGGGGAGGATGGTTGGATCCATCGCTGATTTCAGTTCATTCTCTTTCCATGCGGTGAAGAATCTTACGACTGCTGAGGGTGGTGCCTTGACTTGGAATTTGCCATTTGGCGATGAGGTCGCTGAGAAGGTCTTGGACAAGAATCCTGGGAGCATATTCAGTGGCGTTCCTGAGATTGACGGTGAGACTTGGAATCAGAAACTCTATCGGATAGCTCAGCTGATGAGCCTTCATGGGCAGAACAAGGATGCGTTGGCGAAGACAAAACTCGGGGCTTGGGAATACGACATCATCGGGACTTGGTACAAGTGCAACATGACTGATGTTGTCGCAGCCATCGGTCTGGTTCAAATGGGGCGTTACAAGGGCATGCTTGAGCGTCGCCGTCATATGATCGAGCGTTACAATGAGGCGTTCAAGGATTTGAATGTGGCGGTTTTGCCTCACTACACGAATGAATATTCCTCATCCGGCCACCTGTACATTGTCCGTCTGCTTGGTAAGACGCGCGAGGAGACGAACCTTGTGATTGAGAAGATGGCGGAAAGGGGAATTGCCACCAACGTGCATTACAAGCCTCTTCCGATGATGACGGCCTACAAGAAACTTGGATTTGACATCAAGGATTTCCCGAATGCGTTCCATCAGTTTGAGAATGAGATCACCCTCCCTCTGAACACAAAGATGACCGATGAGGATCTGGAGTATGTCATCGAGAACTTTGTGGAGATAGTGAAAAACAACTTCTAAGTTGATTAATAATTTGGACTCTATGAATATGAAAGTCAATTTGCGAATCTTACTTATTATAATTGGTGTTTTCCTTTTTTCTGGATGTGCAGAGATTCTCGTGGATCCTGCTGTACCGGTGGGTTTGCTTTCAAAAAGTAGAGATTATTTATTCTTTTGTTTGTCGATTATTGATTCATCAAAACCTCTGTATAATCAAGTCGCAGGAAGATATTATTATGCAATGTTCTCCATCGCTAAAATTTCGAGTATATGGAAACATAAACATTTCTCAGAAGAAATGGAAACGCATGAAGAGGTATGGAGGGTCGCTCCGAGTGAACCAAGGAAAGTTTTTGGCAAAGAACTGAAAGCGTTAAGAACAGATTGTGATTATATGCATGATTGTAATGATTCTTCAAGCGACAAGATAAAGATAGCATTAAAGCCCATTATTGCTGATGATGATGCATACAATAAACTCGTTGAAGATGTTCGCAAAAATCTTTTAAAATATTATGAGGTGGTGGAACCACATGATGATGAGTCTGAAAAACAATGCGTTGATATAATGACGGAAATATCAAACTGTCGCAAGAATATTATGAATCTCTTAAACAAAGATATGTAGTGTCACTGACAATATCTTGTTTGCGTTAAAAGATATATGTGATTGAGTGTGAATTCTTGACTATTTTTGATTTAATCGTTATATTTGCCGTGAACTTTTAACGGAATTGTGATATGCTTCTTCGTTTTGTGGCAGAGAACATCTTTTCTTTCAATGATGTGACGGAATTTAATACATTTCCGTCTAGTAAAAGCCATAGCCTTGTTCACCACAAGATAGATTGTTCACATACTACTGCTCTGAGGCTGGCGGCTGTTTATGGCGCAAACGGGGCTGGTAAAAGTAACCTGTTGTCGGCGATGAATTTGCTCCGCGAATTCGTGCTGTCTGGTTCTCTTGATTTTCATGGATTCAATGAAGGACTGGCGTTCCGCTTTGACCCTTCTTGCCTAGGGAAAGCATCAGGGATGGCCATTGAGTTCTGCCGGAATGACAAGGTTTTTTATTATCACATCGAATTTAAGGGACGGGAACTTGTTCTGGAGGAATTGTTGCTTAGTAAGAAAACTAAGGACATTCCCATTATTCAGCGTGAAGGAGGCAATATAAAACTTAACGGCGATTTTTTGACGAATGGAGTTAATGATGAGTTTTTGAATGCCCTTGATCGCCTTGTGCGTCCTGATATGCTCCTCTTTTCATTTTTAGGCCAATATTATCATTCTGAATCTGAACTTGTAGCGGAGGCCTATTCTTGGTTCGCCGATCTTTTTAGAGTCGTGCTTCCGGACACAATCTCTGGCCATGTGCCACATCTTTTTGATAAGTATGAGCCGTTCAGGCGTTTGGTTAATGAGACTATTCCGGAACTTAAGACTGGTATTTCAGCTTTGCGTGTCAGGAAAGTGGTTGTGACGGATGAGATGATAAACGGCAACAAGGATCTTATCTCTGTGGTTAGTAACGCTCGCAATCACCCAGATGAGCCTCAAATTGTAGAAAGGAATAATGGCCTTGGGGTCTCAAATGTGATTTTTGAAGATGGACAGGTATGGCAGAAAACGCTTGTCTCGGTTCATGAAGACACTGGTGGGAACACCGTGGAAGTTCCTGTCTCGATTGAGTCAGACGGGACACGGCGTCTTATAGAGTATATGCCCCTTTTCTTCGCCTTGACACATGGCCACGGCGTTTTCGTTGTTGATGAGATTGAGCGTAGCGTCCATCCTATTATGGTTAAGAGTATCATTCAAAAGATATCCGACAGCAAGCAAGCGAAAGGCCAACTAATATTCACAACTCACGAATCATGTCTTCTGGATCAGAGTATTTTTCGTCCGGACGAGATCTGGTTTGCTCAAAAAGATGCGGAGCAATCAACTAAGCTATATCCACTCAGTGATTTTAATATTCACAATACCGCTAACATAGAGAACGGCTATCTGGCCGGGCGCTATGGCGGAATCCCTTTCTTGTCAAATCTAAAGGATCTTCATTGGTAGCCATGATTACACGTGTCAGACAGTACGCCAAGAAAGAGCCGAGCCGGGATGCTCATAAATTGTATGTAATCTGCGAAGGTGCGCATGATGAGCCTAAATACTTTGAGTTTTTCGAGGGACTGTCATCAAACCTTAATGTTATCACGATTCCTTCTGAGGCTGGCAAAACCGATCCTGTGCAATTGGAACGTAGGGCTATGGAAAAGTTTGACTTTGAGTGTGGTTGCTTTTCTTTGGATTTTTCACAAGGGGACAGAATTTGGTTTGTCATTGACACTGATGCTTGGGCATTGGAAGGTAAAATCGCGGTTCTTCGTGATTTTTGCAAGAAAATGAATGACGACATTTTCACTCGGTTTACCGAGATCAAACCGTATTGTGTTTGGAATGTCGCTCAGAGTAATCCCTGCTTTGAAATTTGGCTGTATTATCATTTCTATCGCAGTGCACCTGCTATAAAAGAAGTGGATGAATTCGCATCTTTTAAGCAGTTTGTTGATAGTAAGATAAATGGTGGATTTAAGTATGAGTCGGATCCTGTGAGGTTAAAAGATGCCATAGCTAATGCGGAGGCCAATTTCGGCCATGGCGACAATGAAGCGATTGCGTTGTTTTCTACTGAACTCATGTTTCTCGGAAAGGAAATTAATAACTTTGTGTCTGTGGAACTGGCAAAGTTGTATAATAAGATGGGGTAGTAGTTGTCTTCTCTACATGTTTCTAAGAACCACTTTAGGCACTTGGAAATATCTTTGAGAAAGATTATCTCTGTGAAAGATATTTGTTACTCTATGTCATTCACGATGTTTATCTACCAATAATAAGTCCTCACCTTCCGTTTGTGAAGAAGGCGCAGGCCGTTCATGTGGCCCTGTTCACCAAAGTGCTGCCTAAGAATGCTGAGGCGGCCAGAGTGTTCCTTCCGGAAGATGTCTTGAAATAACATTATCCGGGTGCGTGGCTGTCGTTTTTGAGCCCGTAAGTTGATCTTTTGATAGGTCTGTGTGCGGAGGAAGCTAATTCGCACCAGGGTCTTATGTGTGTTAGTCCGGGTCTTGCCGAATGTGATCTCTTTATCTGGGATTGTGCGGCTGATATTCTTGGACACGAAGATCAAATTCAATCTAAAATATTCACTAATAAATGAAAACCGCCCTAATCACCGGCATCACGGGTCAGGATGGCTCGTACCTTGCCGAGTTGCTGCTGTCAAAGGGGTATGACGTGCACGGGACGATCCGCCGGTCATCGGTGGACTACCGTGAGAGGATCGCACACCTTGAGGGGCAGCCTAATTTCCATCTCCATTACGCAGATCTGGGGGACTCGATGAGTCTGATCCAGGTGATGAACCGCGTGCGACCGGACGAGGTGTACAACCTCGCGGCGCAGAGCCACGTCCAGGTGTCGTTCGACTCTCCGGAGTTCACGGCCGACGTTGACGCGACCGGGGTGCTGCGCATCCTTGAGGCTATCCGCCAGGCGGGGCTCGCCGAGACGTGCCGCATGTATCAGGCCTCCACATCCGAACTCTATGGAAAGGTTGAGGAGGTGCCTCAGAACGAGAACACCCCGTTCCATCCCTACAGTCCGTATGCCGTCGCCAAGCAGTACGGCTACTGGATCGTCCGGGAGTACCGCGACGCCTACAACATGTTCTGCTGCAACGGCATCCTGTTCAACCACGAGAGCGAGCGGCGCGGCGAGACGTTCGTCACGAGGAAGATCACCCTCGCGGCCGCGCGGATCCGTCAGGGGAAGCAGGAGAAACTGTACCTCGGCAACCTCTCGTCGCTGCGCGACTGGGGGTACGCCAAGGATTATGTGGAGTGCATGTGGCTCATCCTTCAGAACGAGAGGCCGGATGACTATGTGATAGCGACCGGCGTCCAGCACAGCGTGCGGGAGTTCTGCCAGCTGGCGTTCCGCGAGGCTGGAATTGAGCTTGAGTTCGTAGGCGAGGGTGCGGAAGAGAAGGGAATAGACAAGACGACCGGCCGTGTGCTTGTCGAGGTGTCCCCGGACTTCTACCGCCCGACGGATGTGGTCAACCTGTGGGGTGACCCGACCAAGGCTAAGGCCACGCTCGGATGGAATCCGACCAGGACATCCTTCGAGGAACTGGTCCGCATCATGGTGGAGCATGACATGCGCAAGGTCGCCGCTGACGGTGCGGCGGAGGACGTGCGCAAGATGAATCTTGTCGAATATCTTGAAAAAGGCATTGTGAAATGATGGAGAAAAACGCGAGAATCTATGTGGCCGGCCATCGCGGGATGGTTGGCTCCGCTATAGTCAGGGAGCTGCGCCGGCAGGGTTACGACAACCTTGTCCTGCGGACGCACAAGGAGCTGGACCTCTGCGACCAGCGCGCCGTCGAGGCGTTCTTCGAGGCGGAGATGCCTGAATATGTCTTCCTCGCCGCCGCCAAGGTGGGCGGGATAGTCGCCAACGAGGAGGCTCTGGCCGACTTCATGTACATGAATATGACTCTGGAGATGAACGTCATCCACTCGGCGTGGAGGAACGGCTGCCGTAAGCTGGAGTTCCTCGGGTCGTCGTGCATCTATCCTCGCATGGCGCCGCAGCCGATGAAGGAGTCCTGCCTCCTGACGGGACCGCTGGAGAAGACGAACGAGGCCTACGCCCTCGCCAAGATTTCCGGTCTTAAGTACTGCGAGTTCCTGAACCGCCAGTACGGCACTGACTACATCTCGGTGATGCCGACGAACCTCTACGGCCCGAACGACAACTACCATCCGACCCACTCCCACGTGCTTCCGGCCCTTATCCGGCGTTTTCACGAGGCGAAGGTGTCCGGCGCTCCGTCGGTGACCTGCTGGGGCGACGGCTCGCCATTGAGGGAGTTCCTCTACGTGGACGACCTCGCCAACCTCTGCGTGTTCCTGATGAACGGATATTCCGGGAACGAGACCGTCAACGCCGGTACGGGGAAGGAGATCACCATCAAGGAACTGACGCGTCTCGTCGCCAAGGTGGTCGGCTACGAGGGCGAGATTCTTTGGGACGCATCCAAGCCGAACGGTACCCCGCGCAAGCTTCTCGACGTCTCCAAAGCCACGGCCTTGGGCTGGACCTACAGGACGGAACTGGAGGACGGAATCCGTCTCGCCTACGACGACTTCCTCCACAACCCGGTGAGGGCGGAGAGGTAGATATTCCAAGATAATAATAATGGCTGGCGGTCACTTTTCGTTGTGGGCCGTCTCCCGAAATATAGTATATGCCAAACAAGAAAGTATTCGTTTCCGGCTGCTATGACCTCCTGCACAGCGGCCATGTTGAGTTTTTCAAGGAGGCTTCGTCCTACGGCGACCTCTATGTCGGCATCGGTTCCGACGCCACGATCCTTGACTACAAGCATCACAAGACCGTGTACAGCGAGCGGGAGCGGCTGTTCATGGTGAAGTCGATCCGCTACGTCAAGGATGCGTTCATCAACCGTGGCCACGGCATCATGGACTTCATCCCTACCGTTGAGGAACTGAGGCCGGACATATTCGTTGTCAACGAGGACGGTTCGAACGAGGACAAACGCCGCTTCTGTGCGGAGAGGGGCATTGAATATGTTGTTCTCCAGCGCCGCCCGTCCGAGGGTCTGGCCGCCCGTTCCAGCACCGATCTGAAGAAGTCGGAGTCTTCGATCCCGACAAGACTCGACCTCGCCGGGACGTGGATTGACCAGCCGTATGTGTCGTGCCTTGCTCCTGGGTGGGCGGTGACCGTGTCTCTTGAGCCGACTTTTGAGGTGAGGGAGCGCTGCGGCCTCTCCACCTCCACCCGCAACGCCATCCGCAAGATCTGGCCGTACCAGCTCCCGAACATGGATCCGGAGATGCTGGCGAAGCTGGTGTTCTGTTTCGAGAACGACCCGGAGCGTTCGGACGGGGTGATCTCCGGTGCCCAGGACGCCATAGGAATATGCGTTCCCGGCCTTGCCCGTCACTATTACGACCAGCGTTTCTGGCCGGTCAAGATCGAGACGTGTTCTGACGAGAGGGTTCTCTCATGGCTTGAGGAGCACCTCTGCCTGATTCCGATGTTCCCTCGCCGTCCGGGCTGCTCGGTGGTTGAGGGGAAGGACATCACCCTTCCGAAAGTCCGGGCCCTGGCAAAGGCCGCGGATGACTGCTGGCACGCCATTCTTGACATGGACATTGACCGCTTCGCCGCCGCCTACCGGGCGTCGTTCGAGGCTCAGGTCGCTATGTTTCCGGGGATGGTCAACCCGACATCATGCGGAGGAGACGTCCCCGATGGCTCGTCCGCACATATTCAAAAAGACGCCGCCGGGATTGCCGACGGACTTTCAGGACAACCATCCGAGAAGTCTTCAGGCGTGCATTCCGAGAAGTCTTCCGACGTGCCTACCTGCGTGCGTTCCGAGGGGGCTTTTCTTCCGTCAGTACAGGAATATATTGACAAATATTCCCGGATGCCGGGTGTCCTCGCCTGGAAGATGCCTGGTGCCGGCGGTGGCGGCTACCTCGTCCTCGTCTGCACCTCTCGCCACACCTTCCCGGACGGAGCCATCGAGATCACTGTCAGGCGCGGGGGAATGTGACTTGTCGCGCGCACGGCTCACGGCTTCCGCTTCCTGATATTCATTGACCAAAGCCCTCGTGTCTCCTTTCCCGTGCGCGAGAAGCCCTTATTTGCTCACGAATGAGGCTTCGGTTCCGCTGTCGTGAGCGAGAAGCCCTTATTTGCTCACGAATGAGGCTTCAGTTCCGTTGTCGTGAGCGAGAAGCCCTTATTTGCTCACAGAAGCCTCATATTCAATGCCCTGGTGCGCGGAAAGAAGCAATGCGCGCACGGCTTACAATAAAACCACAAGCAAAATGAAAAGATATTGCCAAACCCTCGACCTTGTCGGTGATGACCGGATGATTGAGAACTATATAGACGCCCACCGCCATGTCTGGCCCGAGATTCAGGAGGGTATCCGCTCAGTCGGCATCCTTGACATGCAGATCTACCGCCTTGAACGCCGGGTCTTCATGATCATGGACACCACAGATGACTTCGACTTCGTCAAGGACAACGCCCGTCTCGCCACCCTGCCCCGCCAGGCAGAGTGGGAAGCCTACGTCGCCCGCTTCCAGGGCTGCGACCCCTCCATGACCTCCACCCAGAAGTGGCACCTCATGGAGAAGATCTTCCAGCTGGATCCTTCGGCAACCACGTCTGAAGGGCAGCGACCGGCAGAAGGATAAGTCTGGCCAAATGAATATGCTCCCTCGTGCGCAGGATGGCCGGTTTCGCTCACGGGAGGCTTTCGATGGCCACAAGTCAATAGTTTCTTAACATTTGTTCCACATCACGAGTTTCCTTTCCGGACTCATGAGTTTGGAAGCATTCATATTCATTTGTATTTCTGGTTATTTGCAGATGTATGAATGCTTTTTTTATTCCCTTAATTCGGGAAAATGCATTATATTTGTATGTCTTGTTCCTGCGGGTCCTGTTGTTGAACATATCGTTCAATTCATCTAGCTTGCTGTTGAGCTCATCATAGGAGAAGAATGTGTCACGACAGATACGGCTGTAGTAGTACCTGTATGTCTGGTTGACAAGGCTTTCGGCTGGACCTTTGTCCCGTGGCTTGATAGGGTGGACGATTCATGAAGAAGTATTATCATCTGCACGAGGAATATCTTGCGACGTTAAAATAGTGGAATTATGATGGAAATTGACAATAAGTTCATGTCGGAGTTGCTGTCCGAGGCTGCGGAAAATCCACGGCTTCGTCAGAACTATGACCTGCGCACGTCATCCGACGACAACAGCCAGCGTATGCTCAATGCTCTTCTTCCCGGCACAGTGGTTCCTATCCATCGGCATCCGAACAGTACCGAGAATGTCCTGCTGCTTCATGGAAAATTGGCCGAGGTGCTTTACGAGGAAGAGCGGCCTGGAGACGGCATTGAACAGAAGCCGGACAAAGCAATTGGGCGTCACCTCCATGAAACGGCACGCATTGTCATGGACCCGTCCTCCGGCAGTTACGGCTGCGTTGTCCCCGCCGGCACCTGGCACACGGTCGAAGTTCTGGAGCCTTCCGTCATCTATGAAGCCAAGGACGGAAAGTACGGCGAAGACGGGAGCGAGGCTGTGTGAGTTTTGGGGTGGTGGTGATCTATGATTTCCAGTGTAAATGTCGGAAACGTGTCGGAAAGCTTGTCGAAATCGCCAGGCGCAATCTCCAATTGTTGAGTCATTACGAAGGCGACGTGCTCGCCGCCCCGTTCTGCTACATCTGACACTTCTTATGGAAACAGATGCAGATTTGCATGATGTGGTTTCAGATGTCGTGTCTGATTGATATTGTCTCGGTGACAGATCGTAGGCTTTTGCCCACGGCGGAAGTCTCGGTGAACTCAGCAGGCACGCCAATTGAGGTCACGGGAGCGGGTGTTGAAGTATCTACACCGCTACCATATAACCTGGCGATGCGAGCAAAAAAAAGTCGGATGTCTGTCGGGCGTTAAAAATCGGTCCCTGAATACAGGGACCGATTCAAGATTAAGATTTTAGCTTACAAACTCTACCATTTAATCGGATAGATAGGATTTACCGGTACAAGTGGGCCATTCACATAATAATTAGCTCCAAACTGCGTGTTGCAGCCATGACAAAGTGGTACGATATACCACTCATTGCCGCCATTAACAATTTGTACATGCGCTCCATCAGTGGCTGTTTTATAACGTACGCGTCCACTTTTCCGCATTGAGTTCTGAACAAGTCTGCTCATCTTTGTCACGAATCAAAAAAAACGGAGTCAAAGATGAAGGAAGAACCGACAATCAACTACGCGTTCGCGCTCAAGCACTACAACCAGAACGGCCGTGGCCGCTCGATGAAGAAGTTCTGCGAGGAGGAGTGGTATGACTATGAGAAGTTCATGCAATATTCACGCAGGGGCCAGAAAGATTACAGCGTCCTCAAGGAGGCTGACGATCGCCAGTCGTCTGACGGGTTCATCCCGCTGGTCGTAGACAGAATGCCGGAAGGAGGCCCCGGCATCCGCGACGTGCGTGTGCGGTTCACGAACGGTATGGATCTGTCGCAGTGAGAGGGAGACATCAGCGAGCTGTTCGGCATGGTCAGGAAGATGCTTGGATAGTGGCGCCATGGTGACGATGTCGAGTGAATATTCCATCTACCTGTATCGGGAGAAGGTGGACCTGCGCAAGGGAATATCCGGCCTGAGCGGTATCGTCCGCGATGAGATGAGGCTTAATTCGAACACCGCAAAGAGCGTCTACGTGTTCAGCGGCAGGAACTTCGTGTGTAAATCAGAGCGTAACGCCGGCCGAGGCAAGGATGACGAGGGGCTTTCAGTTCGCAGAGAGACTTGCGCAACGCCTTAAGCCGGGGGAACATGGCGGACATAATGAGGAGGATAGAGGAGCGTCTGGAGGTGTTCCGGAAGTCTGACTTCGCGGGCTGCGGCGAACTGCTGAGGAGGGCCCTGAAATATGCGATAGGCGAATGGCCTGCGATGAAGAGGGTGCTTGAGTGTGGCGACGTGGAACTGTCGAACAACCTCAGCGAGCAGATGATGCGTCGGATAAAGATGAACCTGAAGAACGCCGGGAACATCGGAAGCGAGAGGTCGACCAGGCACAACGCGTTCATGTACTCTGTGATCGAGAGCTGCAAGATGGTGAGGCGGAACGTGGAAGATTATTTGAGATCCCTTTTGGAACGTCTTCGTTCTGCAAGGGACGGCGACGACCTGACGAACTGCCTGCCTTGTTATCTGCCCGCATAGCAGAAAAATCAAAATAATCGATAAAAATAAGTTTAAGGAAACCGCTGAAAATCAGCGGCAAGCATCAGCTTGCGGAAAAGTGGACGCGTACCTATCACGGGACGAACACCGTAGTGAAGAATCCTAAAGTTCGAATTGTTGGTTATAACAAAGATTTCGGCTTTGGCTTCTATTGCACGCGTTACGAACGTCAGGCGCAACGCTGGGCCATTTCCAAACGAAATCCCCATATTGTCTGTGTTTATGAATATACACCAGATGTGAGCCTAAGAATCAAGACCTTTGCGGAAATGACTGATGAATGGCTTGATTTTATAGCCGCCTGTCGTCACGGTGAGTCGCACCCTTACGATATAGTCGAAGGCCCTATGGCTGATGACGAGGTGTGGGACTATGTCGAAGATTATCTTTCCGGGCGCATTAGCCGTGAGGCTTTCTGGGCGTTGGCGAGGTTCAAACACCCGACACATCAAATCCTTTTTTGCACCGATCAGGCTCTTCGTGCTGTAAAATTTAAATCTTACTATCAACTATGAGCAACAAATACTTTCCTGACGAACAGATCACATTCAATGATCTCTATTTTGTTTGCTACATGATTGAACGCGTGGCTCGCAGACTGCGCCAGCATAACTGCTATGTCGTATCGTGCCTCGGCGATGAAGGTTTGGTGCATGAACTTTCGATAGCCGAAACCAATCACTGCATTAACCCTGAACAGGTTGAAAGTGAATGGATAGATCATTATCATATGTCGCAAGGCAACTTTGATGTGACTGGGGTTGATCCGAAGTTTACTGACAGGTACCCATCGGTGACGCAGATGGGAAAGGTGTACGCACGGCTTGTTCATTCCGTAGACACAGAGGACAACCTCGCGTCGGCCATACAGAATGTCTATAACTCGCCAATCTGCGACACAATTGATGACTACAACACTGGTGCATACTACGAACCAAGCTACATTCAGACACGGGCGTTCTTTGATGACGATTTTTAGTCAGTGGCCAATTTTGGGACCCGCAGAAAATCCCGTAAACTACCATTTTACCGTAATGCCTTCCGGCCATGATCCGATACCTTTGCGTGAGAATCAAAACCGCAAGGGAAAATGGAGACAAGCAAAGAGTACTACGACAAGGTCATGTCGGACTACAGGTCAAGTGGCGCAAGGCGCAGCCGTCCGGAACGTCATCGCACTTCATACCGCTGTCGGTGGAGGAACGGGACGCCGCCGAAAAATCATCTGAAACGTGCAAGCCACAAAAGCCGGAGGAATGGAGGATACAGCGAACGGTTCTTGCCGGGCCGCATGGCGAGATTGAGATAAGCGGTGGAAGCATGCCCGCATTGCTTTCGTTGATGGCAAACCTAAGACAGGAGGCCGAGTGATGTACGAGAAGTGGTTCGATGACGGGAGGTTCCAGAAGCCAAAATTCATGGAGATGAGAAAGAGTCACAATATAAGCCGGGAGACATTGATCCTGTTCATGTCGTCCCCGGTGCAGGCGGAGATTGCGATATGAGCGACAAGTTTGACATGGCACAGATGAAGGCCCGGTTCCATGCCGCGCATGAAGAGTTCTCCGACCTTGTCGGAAAATTGAACACCGGCGAGTTGGAGGAGCGCGAGCTGCCACATATCTATGAATTGGAGCGTGAGATCGAGGGGATCATGGATTAGATCAGCGCCGAGAACCAGAGGATCCGCGAAAAGATAGAGGAAAAACGCCGCCGGGCCAAAAGTTATGAGATGGAGATAGAACGTCTGAAGAGGAGGGCCGAATCTCTGGAAAAACGCTTGAAAAAGTGAGTCGAACCGTGTCTAAGATAGAACTTAGGCTTAGCGAGAACCGCATATTGGAAATGTTCAAGTCAATGCATGCGGACATCCCGCAGGCAACTCTGAACAACTGGATGTACAACGACACAGCGGAGGCAAAAGCCAAAACCGCCTAATCCGAAAAATAATCAAAAAAACATAAAACACGAACCACCTGACGTCCTAAGAATGAGCGGGACGGTAGAATGGTAGTTTACTATTAAACACTAACGGTTACAAAGAGAACACTGGAAAACAGTTGGCTTGTGATAGTCTGCGGAAAAGTGAACGCATAAAATAATAAAGGCAAGTAAAATCGTGTTGAATTTGTGGAATTAGTTGGAGGTTTAGATGGTATAAATATCTGCATAGATCAATGAAAGCAAAGACAATCAACGCATTCGTAGCGATGGACATTGATGATTTGATTTTCCATCGAATTAATGATATATCATATCATCAAAACCCAGATATTTCTATCTCTGATTTATCATATATTCCTTTGTTGCATTATGGGTTTGATGAGCAAATCCATAAAGGAGAGATTATTTGTAATAAGATTATAGCTTCCAAAGTTATTTCAATTTTCAAGACATTCCTTGACGCAAAGTACCAAATTCAATCCATTCGCCTTATTGATGATTTTGCAGGAAAGGATAGTGCTTCAATGAAAGCAAATAATACGTCGTCATTCAACTACCGTAAAATAATTAATAGTGATAGACTATCATACCATGCACTTGGCTTGGCGATTGATTTGAATCCTCTATATAATCCCTTTGTGAAAAAAGTTGGCAATGAATTATTGATTTATCCTGAAGAATCTCGTCCATATGTGGATAGGATAAGAGAGTTTCCCCATAAGATTACCCATGAAGATTACGCTTTTCGCATTTTCACTGAACATGGTTTCTCTTGGGGCGGTGATTGGGTAACCCTGAAAGATTATCAACATTTTGAATATAAGCAATGAGAATCAGAATTATAAAAAAAATAGCAGATTCCAGTCGTAAATGGGGTTATTATGTAATAGGGTCAGTATTATTGGTAATACTGGCTTACATATTCATCGTTGATGCTAAATATCAATTAATTCTGAACAAAGAATTGGCATACATAGGGATGGAACAACAACAAATCAAGCAAATCTCTACGGGAGAAATGTCTGCGTATTTATCTTGTATAGACCATCGACTCATAAGTCATGATATTCTTGTTGCCATAGCTGGTGTATTCTTTACCACAATAGCTTTTTTTGCTCAGTATGCTTTTAACAGAAATCAAAAAATAGATCTTTCTCAAGAACGTTTAGAAAACAACTATTCTCACCTACTTGACATACTTCGTATGATTCGAAGAGACGTGGAAATTCCTTTTGTTGGGAAAGGATCCGTAGCCTTGCATTACATGTTCTATGAATATAAAGCGATATATAATCTATTCTCAAAAGATAAATATTTAACTAATAATATGAAAGATGATAAGTTGAATAAAATTGCTTTTTCAATTTTCCTTAATGGTGTCAGTGACAACTTTTGGTCAGATGTCCAAATTGTACAATTAAATCGTAAAGAAAGAAAACAGATTAACCTACTATGCGATAAACTAAAACAATATCGGGAAAACAGCGAACAAGGCAATGATGGTGGTGTCACCTATATCATGGATTATAAAGGTAAAAGGATTAAATATTTTGATGGCCATAGGATGCGTTTAATCCCTTATGTCAAATGCCTATTTGTTATCTTCGATTTTATTCAAAGTCATAAAACAAACTTCATAGATGGGATAGATTATCCTTATAAACTATTGTTTTCTGAAATGTCTGACCATGAAATAGGCTTGATTTATAGTTATTATAAATACCGCGATGATAATAACTACGATGATTGTATTGAGGGAATGATTTCAACACTTGACCATGAGTATAAGGCTAAATTCATTTTTACAGAAAACAATTTTATTAAGAGACCTAAAACTTGAAGGATTAAATTATTTTTATTACAATTAATTAATTTCATAAGAACAGTAATAACGCGTGATTATGCAAGTTGTGAACGTATATTTCGAATAAATAGCCACATATATAATAAACTACCATTTTACCGTAAGGCTTTCAGTCCATGATCCGATACCTTTGCGTGAGAATCAAAACCGCAAGGGAAAATGGAGACAA
>OGDS01000031.1_pt1 | contig 149132 bp, 126 predicted proteins | sample 1570351 | NCBI WGS metagenome assembly OGDS01 (sample SAMEA2581974, study PRJEB24529) | metagenome | biome: Human gut stool | place: China | collected 2011
CAAGCGACAGCTCCCTTTACACAAGGGAGCCTTATTTGCTAAAATTTAACACTTTGCATTTAGCCCCACAAACCCTAATTCATCAAATTAATCTTATCGCAAAATCATAATTGAAAAAACAAAAGGAAAAGTAGCAGATAAATTGAAAAATCTGCTACTTTTTTATATTATTTATTATTTTTTACTTAACTCACAATAAAGCTGAAAGATTTAAATTTGTTGAATTTCATCATAAAATAACAAAAATTCAATAACCAAAATTAAGTCTAATCAAAATTGAAGAATTAAAATATTAGTCCTCTAGGCCTAGAGAATCTGCAATTTCCTTAACGATACCTTCAACTGCAATAATTGCGTCATCAACCTTAGTAACATCCTTAGCACCGGCCATAGCCATACTTGGCTTACCACCACCGTTACCACCTGCGATTTGAGCAACCTTACGAACAATATCACCGGCCTTAATACCGTTTGCAACTGCATCTTTACCACAACCACAGATAAATGTTACCTTGTCACCATTGATACTAGCAAGAACAATAACTGTTGTTGGGTCAGTATCTACTGCTCTAGATGACATATCACGAAGTAGGTCAACTGTTGCACCATTGATAGCAACTGAGATAATACGGATACCCTTGTATCTCTTAGCATTCTTAAATACTGCTTCTGTTGCATTCTTAGCAAGTTTCTGATTTAGTTCTTCAATCTTCTTATCCTTTGCTTTCATTTCTTCAGCAATACGGATACTACCCTGTACAAGTTCCTTAGGGTTGTTAATTCTTAGTGCTTCAGTACACTTATTAACAACAAATAGAATGCTGTTTAGGTAATTTAGAACACCCTCACCTGTAACGGCTTCAATTCTTCTAACACCTGAAGCTACTGAGCTTTCAGACTTAATCTTAAATAGACCGATATTAGCAGTATTAGTAACATGAGTACCACCACAGAATTCAATTGAGAAATCACCTGCGTTTACTACTCTAACTCTGTCACCGTACTTTTCACCGAATAGCATCATAGCACCTAGTTTTTTAGCTTCTTCAATGTCCATTTCTTCAGAAACAACATCTAACTGATCTAGGATTTTTTCGTTAACTAGGTTTTCTACCTTTTCAAGTTCATCATCAGTCATAGCTTCATAATGAGTAAAGTCAAATCTAAAGTAATCATCAGAAACTAACTGACCTGCCTGTTCAACATGAGTACCCAAAACTTCTCTTAATGCTGCTTGTAGTAAGTGAGCTGCTGTATGGTTACGAGTAATGTTCATTCTTCTCTTACTGTCAACCTTAGCAAAAACAGTGTCATCAACTGCAACAACACCTTTTTCTACCTTTACTGTGTGCATAAATATACCTGATGCATCCTTAGTTGTGTCATTTACAGTAACAACTGTGTTGTCTGCAACTAATACACCGGTATCACCAATCTGACCACCACTTTCAGCATAGAAAGGAGTTCTGTTTAGAATGATAAGACCTTCTTCACCTTCGGTAAGAGCCTTAACTCTCTCACCGTCTTTAACCATAGCAACAATCTTACTTTCACAAGAAGTTACCTTATAGCCCTTAAATTCTGTCTTGTCAACATCTGAGAAATCAATGCTATCTGATAGCCAAGCCTCAGCACCGGCATTCTTGTGGGCATCTCTTGAACGGTCCTTCTGTTCCTGTAGAAGTTCCTGGAATCTTTCAATATCAACTGACATTTCATTTTCAGAAACAATTTCCTTAATTAAGTCAATTGGGAAACCGAATGTATCGTTTAGCTTAAATGCATCATCACCGGAAAGAACCTTGCTATCTGCTTTAGCAATAATATCTTCAAGCATCTGCATACCTTGCTTAACTGTCTTGCTGAAAGAATCTTCCTCAGCTTCAATAACCTTAACGATAAAGTCACGCTTATCACGAAGTTCAGGGTAAGCAGTTTCGTTTTCTTTAATAACAGTATCGGCAACTTTATATAGGAATGGGTCTGTGTAACCAAGAATTCTACCATGACGAGCTGCTCTTCTAAGCAGTCTTCTCAGAACATAGCCTCTGCCTTCATTTGATGGCATAACACCGTCACCAATCATAAATGTTGTAGAACGGATATGGTCAGTAATAACTCTAAGTGAAATATCTGTCTTAGGGTCTTCGCCGTAGTTAACACCAACAATTGAAGAAATATGCTTCATAATGTTCTGAACAGTATCAACTAGGAATAGGTTATCAACACCTTGCATTACACAAGCAAGTCTTTCAAGACCCATACCTGTATCAATGTTTGGATGGTCAAGTGGAGTGTAGTTATCGTGACCGTCATTATCGAACTGAGTAAATACTAAGTTCCAAACTTCCATAAATCTGTCACATTCGCAACCAACACCACAGTCAGGTTTACCACAACCGTGTTCTTCACCTCTATCGTAGTAGATTTCAGAACAAGGACCACAAGGACCACTACCATGTTCCCAGAAGTTATCAGCCTTGCCTAGTCTAACCATATGGCTAGGGTCAACACCTACTTCTTTAGTCCAAATGTCAAATGCTTCATCATCGTCTTGATAAACTGAAATATATAGCTTTTCTGCCGGGATTTCAAGAACCTTAGTAAAGAATTCCCATGCCCAAGCAGTAGCTTCTCTTTTGAAGTAATCACCGAATGAGAAGTTACCTAGCATTTCAAAGTAAGTACCGTGACGGTCAGTGATACCTACTTCTTCAATATCAGGAGTACGGATACACTTCTGACAAGTAGTAACTCTTGTCTTAGGAGGTGTAACTTCACCTGTAAAATATTTTTTCATTGGAGCCATACCACTGTTGATTAGTAGTAAGCTTTTGTCATCCTTTGGAATTAGTGGGAATGAAGGAAGTCTTAGACAACCCTTTGATTCCATAAATGATAAGAATTTTTCTCTTAACTCATTAAGACCAGTCCACTGCATTGTTTTCTCTCCTTAATTAATATAAAAAATAATTGTTTATGAAAAATAAAAAAACCTGCCCCTAAAATTAGGGGCAGGATAATTCCTGTGGTACCACCCTAGTTGAAGTGCAATAATGCTCTCCCTCTCGGACTCTTTAACGCAGAGATACGCTGTGTTCATCACACAGAGCTAATAGGTTGGCCCTGTAAAAATTCTTTAAGTAGTTTCACCAACCCTACTCTCTCTAAAAAAGAACATTTTACATTCTTCCTACTCACAGCTTTTTCATATTCTTCTAGTATTATAAACCAGCAAAAATGGTTTGTCAAGAACGCTTTTTACGAATTACAGAAGATGGTGGAATTTCTTTATCTGTAGTCATAATCAGTTCTTCCATTGCATGAGGTGCACTTTCAACTGCAACACCATATTTATTCTTTAGTTCCTTACAAACTGTTGTAAATGGAATACCGGAAGGTGGCAAAACATCAAGTGTATCACCAACAAAGAACTTGTTTCTCTGAGTGATATTTGACACATTACCCTCATTACTTTCACAAACTGCCACTACATCATAATGTCTAATGTAGCCACCGTTTGAAGTAACTTGTCCAGGTTCTTTGCCAAGGTAAAAACCTGTGTTGTATTCTCTATGGCTGATTTTTTCAAGTTCTTCTTTAATCCAAGGCTTTAGAGTGTAGTTTTCTCTTTCTTTCATATAGTCATTTACTGCATGACGATATGCATTAGTAGTAACTGCACAGTAGTAAGCACTCTTTGCTCTACCCTCGATTTTTAGGGAAGAAATTCCACTTTCAATAAGCTCAGGAATATGCTCAATCATACACATATCTCTACTATTATATAGGTATGTGCCACCATCAGCCTCTTCTACAGGGAAGAACTGACCTTCCCTATTTTCTTCATAAAGATGGTACTTCCATCTGCAAGGCTGAGCACAGTCACCACGGTTGGCATCTCTGCCTGTTAGGTAACTGCTGATTAAACATCTGCCTGAGAATGAAACACACATTGCACCATGTACAAAACATTCAATCTCAAGTTCCTTAGGAATTTTTGCTCTAATATCAACAATATCGTCAAAAGTCATTTCTCTTGCAAGAACAACTCTACTTGCACCCATATTGTACCAAGCATTTGCAGTATCACTGTTTACAATACCTGCTTGAGTTGAAATATGTCTTTCAACATTTGGAGCATATTTCTTAGCAAGTTCAAAGACACCCAGGTCTGCAATAATAAATGCATCAATACCGATTTCATCAGCATAACTAAGGAAATCAGGTAATACTGTCATTTCGTTATTTCTAGGCAAAGTATTGCAAGTTACATAAAGTTTACTGCCATAAGAATGAGCAAGTTCTACTGCTTTCTTAAGCTCATCATTGTCAAAGTTTTTGGATGCAGTACGCATACCAAACTGTTTACCGGCAAGATAAACTGCATCTGCACCAAACTTTAGTGAATTCTTTATACACTCCATATCTCCGGCAGGAGATAAAATTTCCGGTCTTTTAATTTCAATATTACTCATTATTTGTTACCACTTATAGATAGATTATATTCATGTTCTTCTGCTGTAGAAGCATAGTAAGCCTGTCCTGTCTTAGTATCGTGACAGAAGTAGTAGTAGCTTGTGCTATTTGGATAAATAGCAGCCTCAATAGCCTCTGAACTTGGGTTACAGATTGGACCACTTGGTAGTCCCTTAATCTTATATGTGTTGTATTTACTGCTATACTTTTTGCCACCCTTAGATTCAGGTACATGCTTTGCATCACGATAAGGGTAGTAAATTGTAGAGTCAAGACCCAGCTTTGCATAATTAGATGCATTGCCTGAATCAAGTCTGTTGTGAATAACAGAACTTACATTGTACATATCGTCCTTATCGGCAGCTTCTGCTTGAATTAATGAAGCAATAGTCATAATCTGGTCAAATGTATAACCTGTATCTTCTGCTCTATCTTCAACAGAAACTTTCTTAGAATAACCGTCAGCCTTGCTTAGAGTATTAACATTCTTTTCAGCAAAGTTACTTAACATTCTACTAACAGTTAGTGAAGGGTCTTCGTTTTCATAGAAAGTATATGTATCAGGATATAGATAACCTTCCAGCTTATAGTATCTACCATTTGACTTAGCCTTGCCTAGAACCTTTAGGAAATCATAATCATCATCAAACTGATCACTGTTACATAGGCTTAGGAATTCGTCCTTATCAGAAAGAACCTTCTTCTTAACTAGTTTATTGGCAATTTCGTTAATGTTCATACCTTCTGTAATCTGTACTTCAACAGATTTAACATTTTCGTATGGACTTTCAAGTGTATTGATAATAGCTTCATAGTCCTGGTTAGTCTTTAGCTTAATAGTACCATGTTCAATATACTTATCAACATGCTTCATACCACCATAGAACTTAAAGAACTTCTTGTCCTTGATAACACCTTTAGCATATAGCTTATCAATTACATCATCAAAAGTATCTGTCTTTTCAATCTTAACAGTAACCTCATTTGCTTCAGGTCGGGAAATAGCAAGTAGGTCGTCAACACCTGTTAGCATATATTTAGAAAGAACCACACCGGCCATAATAACCATTACAAGCCAAATAATTGTAAAGATACGCTTATTCTTCTTAGACTTACGCTTTTCCCTTTTCTTGGCTTCTTTCTGATGTTTCTTGTCAGCTTTCTTCATATCCTTTTCTACTTCAGCTCTGGTTTTGCCACCGCTAAAGGAATTAAGCTCTTGACTATCAGTCAGCCTTGGCATAGTTTCTCTATCTACTCTTTGTTTTCTTGGTCTTTCTTCCCTTTTATGATAAGGTCTGTCAAGTTCATCTTCATCAATATGTAGATGGAAAGAAGCTACTTTCTTTTCTCTTTCTTTTTTAAGTCTTAACTCTTCATTTTCAAAATTATTATTACTCATATTGCACCTTCAATCAGATGTTTCTGGTATATTGCTCTGTGATTAAAACATTGATATTTTCATCGGTTTCTTCCACAGGAATATTCATTTTCACTTGCTGATGGTAGCACATACCAACAACTTTCCCATTATAATGGGAAATAAATCTATCATAATATCCTCTGCCATAGCCGATTCTCTTGCCATCGGGACTAAAGCCCAAACCCGGCACAACAAGGACACTATTTCTAAAATCAAGAATTCTACTGCATTTTCTAACATCAGGTTCCATAATAGCAAATGAACCAACCATAAGGTCATCAAGACCTCTAACATAATAAAAGTCAAGAATATCCCCATTACAACGAGGAAGACCTACTCTCTTGTGGTTAGCCAAAGCAGCATAAATAAGATACCTTGTATCTATTTCATCCTTAGTACCTGCATAACAAAGGACAGTATCAGCCTTGTTATATTCCTCAGTCATAAGGAATCTGCAAGTAATCTCAAGGTCATAATCTTTTTTCTTTTCTCCGGTGATACTCTGTCTTATTTTTTTAAGACTTTTTCTCATTTCATCTTTAGTTAGTTGGGACATTGTAATGAATCAAACACCTTTTTCATAGTTTCTTCGCCTTTAATATTCTTTAGAATTTCAAGACCAAAATAAATACCTGCACCACAGCCTTTGCCTGTAATAATGTTACCACAAGCAGTAACTACTTCACCTGTATATTCGCCACCGTCAAATGAGTCCTCAAAACCCGGGAAACAAGTAGCTTTCTTATCCTTTAAGTAACCCTTATGACCTAGGATTGACGGTGCGGCACAAATAGCACAGATAAGTAACTTCTTATCATAAGCATACTCAACAATCTCTTGTACCTTTTCATTCTTTTCAAGGTTAAGTGTACCAGGCATACCACCCGGAAGAACAACAGCCTCTATATCACTTAGGTTTACTTCTTCTAAAGAAATATCTGTATTAACAGAAATATTATGACTGCCTGTAACAGTTTTTCCTGTAACACCAACAGTTGTTACTTCAACACCACCTCTGCGTAGCATATCTACAGGTGCAAGTGCTTCAATTTCTTCACAGCCATCTGCCATAAAAACATATACCATAATAATCTCCTTTACAAATTGCGAAGTCCGATATAGGCTTCATTTACTTTTGTATTACCCAGAAATTTTACCATTCCATCCGGTACAATTTCTTCATTATCAAATATATTTAATGTTGGTGAATAGTTAAAAACAAATGTATCGGCATCAGACTCTTTTAACATTTCACCAAGCAAAGGAAAAATATCATCTTCCTTAGCAAAAAGTTCCGATACAACACATTTCTTGTATTCATCTTCATCAACAAAGCAATAACCGTCACCACTACAAATTACATAACCACCATAATTCTTAACATTGGCAACAGAATATTTTATATAATCTTGGCTAAACTGCAATGAGTTTCCCTTTAGATAATTTTCTCTCAGCTTACCCATACCGGTTACACTAAGTGACATACAAAACGGACTGTACTCTGCAATATGCATTAGCTTATCCCTAGAAACAGTAGCCTGTTTTCTAAAGCAATTTCTCTCATAACCAAGTGAATAGTAATAACCGTATAGGTGGTCATCAGCAGGATATAAGAAAGAAAATTCTTCACCTAAAGTTTTGGCATCTTCTAAACTAAAATCAATAAGATTTTTCATTATTCCTCTATTTCTATACTTGCTTTCAGTAGCAGCACCATAAAGGTAGTGTGCCTTATACTCAAGAAATTTACAAGGAATATGATACAACATAGCAACAGTACGATTACCGTCCTTTGCTACATAAATTCTCATTTTGTTTTTGTTGTTTTTCATAAAAGTTTTGAAACCTTTTAGTGTATCGTTAAATGATGCAATCCAAAGTGTTTTCTGTTCTTTTAAGTCAGCCATTGAGCCTTTAGAATATTCAATCATTGTTTAACCTTTGCGTTATATTTCATTAAAATTATATTTGGCTTATAGGACAATTTACTTTTTCTTAAGTCCTCAAGTCCCATATCTTCTTCTCTGTTTATATATTTAAAATCAGTTAGTGTCTTAACAAATTCATTGTTAATAACCGGATAACCGTTGTCAATTATAGACTTTTCAAAATGAACATCACAGATACCATCACGAATTTTTGATGCTACTGTCATTGCAACAGCCTTGTTGTCAACATAGATAATGCCACCAAACAAATCAAGTTCATGGAAATGTAAGAAACAATCCTCTATTGCCACATAATCAGCACCATATTCTTCACCATCAATTTCATTTCTATCAGATGCCCACTTAGCAGCAATTAAAAGTGCATCGGAATAATGCTCTCTGGTTAATGGTTCATAAACATAATCAGGATTTACTCTTTTGAACTGACTGATATGGTTTCTCTTGCCGTGATATTTCTTGCCGGAAAGATTTGCTAAATCTTCTTGCAAATAAATATAATCTGCATCATCTCTATTTTCTGTAAATTCAAATTTATTTGGGAATAATGTTTCCAGCTTTTCCTTAACTTCTTCTGTTAACAAACCCAGTTCAAATTCTGTAGCATTTCTGTCCTTTGCATCTTGCAAAAGTTCTTCTACTGCCCACTTTAAATCTTCTCCACCAAATGGAATTGTGTAACCAATCGGTTTGTCATTTTCAAAATAACATCTAAAAACAAAGTCATTCTTAAACGCTATTCTTGTATCGTAATGTTCACTCCACATATAAGTATTGGCAAATGAACATTCACCATCCATAAAGTTAGTTTTGTCTAAAGCATTTTGATACTTTTCTTTATCTTCAATTTTTGGTTTCCTGAATTCTAACATAAATATCCTTATACTTTTCCTTTTACTTTGGAATATACCTCATTAGAAATTTCTTCAATAGACCTTGGTTCACCGTTAAAAGCACAATCAACAACTTCCCAACCAAGTTTTTTAGCACAATACTTAGCTGAAGAATGACATTTTTCTAAAAAAGAAATATTCTTTTCGTGAATATCCTTTTTATTTTCGTCACCGTTATATCTTTTAGCCATTAGTTTCTGGCTAACTTCTATTGGCATATTTAAGTAAAGCACAAAGTCCGGTGCAGGTATTTCCAACTTAATATGCTCAAAATCATTGAGCCATTCTAAATATTCATCATACTCATTTTCATTTAATTTACTTAACTGATAAATCGGATTTGATGTACTATATCTGTCACAAAGAAAGATTGTGCCATTGTCATAGTCATTTTTCCAATCTTTTAAGAATGAAGCAACCCTATCAACTGCATAAAAAGCTGATGCAGTATATGGATTTACCAAGTTAGGGTCATCACCAAGTTCACCACTAAGGTACATTTTTACCAGTGCTGAGCTGTCGCTATCATAACAAGGAAAAGTAAGTTTCTTAACATTCTTTCCTTCTGATAATAGCTTTTTATATAAAAGGTCAGTTTGGGTAGCTTTGCCACTACCATCAAGACCTTCAATCACAATAATCTTACCTGCCATACTTCTCTCTCATTTCTTTCATTTTGCCACAACTCATTTTGCCCTCAGGACAAGGACCAAACAGACAAGATGGACCACAATTCTTAAATAATGTTGGGGCAACTTCTAGACATTGTAGTAACATTTGTTCAGCTACTTCTCTAATTTCCCACTGAGCTCTGTTGCAACAACGGTGAGCAAAGAAGTTGTGAAGTGAACGAGCATTGAAAGTACAAACAATCTTTGTAGTACAAGCATTTGGAAGTACAAATCTTGCATCTTCGTTTGCTTTCTTGATGAAAGCGTTACACTGTCTTTTGTTTTCTTCTTTAAAAGAATTAATTATTTCATCATTTGTACCGGATAGTTCTTCACCTTTAAATTCTTTAATGTACTTTACAACAAGTGCATCACGAATTTTACTGTAAGCATCACTCTGTAAATCAATTACCTTTTTATATTCTTCATAAGCCTCAGGGCAACTCTTTATTTCAGGTGGTGTTACAAATTCAAAAGAAGTACCGTCAACATATCTCTGGGACTGCTGACTGTATGAAGCGATTCTATGTCGCACCAACTGATGAGAACAGGCTCTTGAGATACCCTCAATACCGAAAGTAAATGATACATGTTCTGTTGGACTGCCATGACCTAAATCGCTAAGCATATTTAAGAAAGAAGTAGTTTTTTCCTCTGTTAAACCATCTCTCAAATCTTCAATACCGGATGGTGAATAACAAAGCTTTGCAGCCATAGCCACAACTTGCTCAGGGTTTGGTGTGTGAGTTAACAAAGTTACTTTTACTGACATTTTCCTACTCCTTAATACTATCTATAATTCCAGTATGACATTATGACATACTAATAGTTATACTATACTATAAATTACACATTATTATAACACAGTTCATTCTTTATGTAAAGACTTGTAACATACTAGAAAAGCCCTGAAAAACATATTAAATTTATTATTTTTCATCAAAATATTCTTGTTAAAAATATAACAAAATATTTGTAACTAATTACAAATTCCCATATTTATTTTTGTATATAATCATTATTTATTTTTTTGCAATATATGGTAGAATATAATTAAGATAAGTAAATAAAGAGGTGATAGGACAAATTGATTAAAAAATTAGAATATAATAAACATTAAAAAACATATTTAGGAGGTATTGTTATGAAAAAATTATTGTCAATTTTATTATCAGCACTTATCCTTTCTACTGCATTTGTAATAGTACCAAGTACTTTTGCAACATCTAATAAAACAACTTACAAAGCTAGTAGTACTATTTATGGCAACCCTTATAGTACTGTATATAGAAAAGGAAACAAGATTTTATCTAAAGTAGGAAACAAGGAAGTCACACTTGTCAATATCAGTAGTGAAATATACGCTGATTTTTATGTAAAAGGTAAGACTGTTTTTTATACTACTGTCGAAAGCAAAAATCTTTATTGCGTTTCAACAAACGGTAAAAACAAAAAGAAAATTGCAAACAACATTGGTAATTTAATTAGTGGTTATAACAATTACACTATTGCACAAAAAGGCAAAGTTATAAACAAAATAGATGCTCACGGTAAGATAAATAAAGTCACTACTTTACCAACTAATGTTAGCTATGTTTCAGCATTGTTGGGTGACAAACTATATTGTAGTTATAAAAGTCAAAACAAATATTATATCTTTAATCTAAAGACCAACAAGTCAACAACTTTGCAAGGTAAAAATCTTGTTAGTGGTATGACAAATGCTTATTACATTAATAACAACAATCTAAACAACATTGACATTAACGGCAAAGTGAAAACTATTTCAAAGAATATTTACAAAGTTTATAATTGTAACAATGGTGCTACTGTTGTATTTTCAAAGAAAGATAAATCTGGTAATGAAATATTCTACAGAAAAACTGCTAACAAAAAAGCAAATAAACTTTGCACAACAACTGATATTGAGAAAAAACTAAAATCAGTTATCAAAAAGCCTTTTGACAGTAAAAATATTCTTAATAATGTTCAAGATGTTGTTATAACAAAGAGTAATGTTTGCTTTGTTGTTTCACACAACCAATATGAAGATATTACACATATGCTACTAAAAATCAACATAAATGGTGGTAAGTTAAGTATTCTTGATAAGAATAACGGTAAACGAATTTCTGCAATTAACTTTGCTAATAGTACTGTTGCTTATGGAGTTGAAAATATTGAAGACTTCCCAGTAACATATAAAATTGCAAATGTAAAATAACACCCTTAATTAATTTATAGTTTGCATTTATACAAATTATTAAGTAGTACAAAACCTGCTTTCGTTATGAGAGCAGGTTTTTTCTTTTAGAGAATATTAAGTTGTTGTTTATATAGACTTAAAATTATTCCAACATTTTCTTTAGATACTGACCGGTATAGCTTTCCTTAACTTTGGCTACTTGTTCCGGAGTACCTGTAGCAACAAGAGTACCACCTCTATCGCCACCCTCAGGACCTAGGTCAATAATATGGTCAGCAGTTTTGATTAAATCAAGGTTATGCTCAATAACCACAACTGTGTTACCTGTATCAACTAACTTTTGAAGTACCTCAATAAGTCTGTGAACATCGGCAATGTGCAAACCTGTTGTTGGTTCATCAAGGATATAAATTGTCTTGCCGGTACTTCTCTTGGAAAGTTCGGTTGCAAGTTTAACTCTCTGTGCCTCACCACCTGAAAGTGTTGTTGAGGACTGACCAATCTTAATATATCCCAAACCTACATCATAAAGAGTTTGTAGCTTTCGAGCAATCTTAGGAATGTTTTGGAAGAACTCACAACCCTCTTCTACTGTCATTTCAAGTACATCATAAATTGACTTACCTTTGTACTTAACTTCAAGAGTTTCTCTGTTGTATCTTTTACCTTTACAAACATCACAAGGTACATAAACATCAGGTAAAAAGTGCATTTCAATCTTGTTAATACCGTCACCTTGACAAGCCTCACATCTGCCACCTTTTACATTAAAGCTAAATCTACCAGGACCATAACCACGCATTTTGGCATCATTTGTGTTGGCGTAAAGTGAACGAATATCACCGAATACACCTGTATATGTTGCAGGGTTACTTCTTGGTGTTCTGCCAATTGGACTTTGGTCAATTTGGATAACCTTATCTAGGTTTTCAATACCCTCAATTTTCTTATGTTTACCGGCTTTACACTTTGCTCTGTTAAGTTCTTTAGCTAATTTCTTATAAAGAATTTCATTGACTAGTGAACTTTTACCACTACCGGAAACACCGGTAACACAAACAAACTCTCCTAGTGGAATTTTTACATTAATATTTTTTAAATTATTTTGCTGAGCACCGATAATTTTTAGGAACTTGCCGTTACCATTTCTTCTTTCAGTTGGCACAGGAATTGTTCTTTTCCCTGATAGGTACTGACCTGTTATGGACTTTTCGTTTGCCATAATTTCTTCACAAGTACCTTGTGCTACAATTTCACCACCATGAATACCAGCTCCGGGACCTACATCAACAATGTAGTCAGATGCTCTCATTGTGTCCTCATCATGTTCAACAACAAGCACAGTATTACCGTTATCTCTAAGTGCTTTTAGAGTATCAAGCAGTTTGTCATTATCTCTCTGATGAAGTCCTATTGATGGTTCATCAAGAATATACACAACGCCCATTAGTGATGAACCGATTTGTGTTGCAAGTCTGATTCTCTGACTTTCACCACCTGAAAGAGTACCTGTACTTCTAGATAGTGTTAAATATTCAAGACCTACTGAATTTAAGAATGACAGTCTGGAATTGATTTCCTTTAGGATAGACTTACCGATAAATTTCTCTCTATCTGTAAGTTGTAAATTCTTTAAGAATTCCACAGCCTCAACTACCGACATATCACAAAAATCTGAAATATTCTTGCCACCAACTGTAACAGCTAAACTTTCTTTTCTTAGTCTTTTGCCGTCACATTCATCACAATGGTGTTCAGACATATAACCTTGGATTTCTTCTTTTATCCAATTTGAATTAGTTTCTCTATATCTTCTTTCAAGGTTACCTATGATACCTTCAAAATCGGTTTCGTAACTTTCAAAACCTTTTCTCTGAGAAAATCTATGAATCTTGAACTTCTCACCTTTAGTACCGTAAAGTAAAATATCAACAATTTCCTTTGGTAAATCTTCTATAGGTGTATCAAGCGAAAAGCCATAATGGTCAGCAAGACCAACCATATATGCCTCGGCAATAGTATTGCCTTCTAATGCCCAACCACTGCCCTTTAGACCACCTTGTCTGATTGACTTACTAGGGTCAGGGATAATTAGGTCAGGGTCAATTTTCATAAATACACCGATACCTGTACACTTAGGACAAGCACCAAATGGGTTATTAAAAGAAAACATTCTTGGTGTAATTTCTTCTACAGAAATACCATGTTCAGGACAAGCATAGTTTTGGCTATAAGTGATTTCTTCACCACCTACTATGGCTACAACTGCAATACCCTTTGCAAGTTTCATTGTTGTTTCTAAAGAGTCGGTAAGTCTGCCTCTGATAGAATCTTTTACCACCAGTCTGTCTACAACAATTTCTATATTATGCTTTTTATTTTTTTCTAATGAAATTTCTTCTGATAGGTCATAAATGTTACCATCAACTCTAACTCTTGAGAAACCACTTTTTCTGGCTTGTTCAAGAACTTTTTGGTGCATACCCTTCTTTCCTCTAACAACAGGTGCCAGTATTTGGAACTTTGTACCTTCTCCAATTTCCATAACAGAATCAACAATTTGGTCAATAGTTTGTTGCTCAATTTTCTTGCCACAAACAGGACAATGAGGTACACCTATTCTTGCATAAAGTAGTCGCAAGTAATCATAAATTTCAGTAACAGTACCAACTGTTGACCTTGGGTTCTTGGAAGTTGTTTTTTGGTCAATAGAAATTGATGGTGAAAGCCCCTCAATAGACTGTACATCAGGTTTTTCCATTTGACCGATAAACATTCTTGCATATGAAGAAAGTGACTCCATATATCTTCTTTGACCCTCAGCATAAATAGTATCAAAAGCAAGTGAACTTTTGCCACTACCCGATAAACCTGTAATAACTACAAGTTTATCCCTAGGGATAGTAACATCAATATTCTTTAAATTATGTTCATTTGCACCTTTTACTACAATTTTATCAAGACTCATAATTCTCCTACCCACATAAAAACAGATAGAGGCAGACTAAAAAAGGTCTGCCTCAAGTTTATTAATTTTCTTCAACAGAATTATTTTCTTCTGTTTCTTCCATTGGCATAACGAATGTGCCGTCCATTACAGCAGCAAAGTCTTCGCCATTCATCTTTTCATACTTAATTAGGTACTGTGCAACCTGATGTAGCTTGTCAATATGTGTCTTTAGAATATTAACAGTCTTATCGTAGGCATCAGTAATAATTGTATGAATTTCATCATCAATAGCAGCAGCAGTCTTTTCGGAATAATCCTTAACCTGACCCATATCTCTACCGATGAATACTTCTTGGTTACCACTACCATATAGGATTGGACCTAGCTTATCGCTCATACCAAACTTAGTAACCATCTTCTTAGCAGTATTTGTAGCCTTTTCAATATCGTTACTTGCACCTGTAGAAATATCACCCATAATAAGAGCCTCAGCAACTCTACCACCTAGGCAAACAATAATATCTTCAAGCATTTCTTGTTTACTGTTGTATGACTTATCTTCAGAAGGTAATGGCATTGTGTAACCACCTGCCATACCTCTTGGAATAATTGAAATTTCATGAACAGGATCCTGTGTTTCACATTCATGGAATGCAATAGCATGACCTGCTTCATGGTAAGCAGTAAGCTTCTTTTCTTTATCAGACATAACCTTGGACTTCTTCTCAGCACCAACAACAACCTTCATTGTAGCGTCTTGAATCTGTTCCATTGTAATTGCCTTTAGATTCTTTCTTGCTGCTAAAAGTGCTGCTTCATTAAGTAGGTTAGCAAGGTCAGCACCTGTAAAACCGGCAGTAGTCTTGGCAATATCTCTTAGGTTAACATCAGGAGCAAGTGGTTTTTGTCTTGCGTGAACCTTTAGGATAGCCTCTCTACCGGCAACATCAGGGTAAGAAACAACAACCTGTCTGTCAAATCTACCGGGACGCATTAGAGCCGGATCAAGAACATCAGGACGGTTAGTAGCTGCAATTAGGATAACACCTTCGTTTGCACCGAAACCATCCATTTCAACAAGCAACTGGTTAAGTGTTTGTTCTCTTTCATCATGGCCACCACCAAGGCCCGTGCCTCTCTGACGACCTACTGCATCAATTTCATCAATGAAAATAATACAAGGTGAATTTTTCTTAGCAGTTTGGAACAAATCTCTAACTCTTGATGCACCAACACCAACGAACATTTCAACAAAATCTGAACCTGAAATTGAGAAGAATGGTACACCGGCTTCACCTGAAACAGCCTTTGCAAGTAAAGTTTTACCTGTACCCGGAGGGCCTACAAGTAGCACACCCTTAGGAATTCTGGCACCTAAAGCCTGGAACTTGGCAGGGTTCTTTAGAAATTCAACAACTTCTTCAAGTTCTTCTTTTTCTTCATCAGCACCGGCAACATCATAAAATGTTGTTTTGCGTTTTTCATCATTTTCGTTCTTAAACTTGGCTTTACCGAACTGCATTTCTTTGCCGCCCATTCCACCCATTTTGCGGAATACAAGCACCCAAACGAAAATAAGTATAACCATAATAATAATTGTTGGAAGAATATTATATAGTAAAGAGTTATCGGCAGCTCTCTGAATATCATATTCCATAGGTTTATCCTTATGGTTGTTGTTGTAGTCAGTAATGTACTGGTCAACCTTGTCAATAAATAGTTGAGTTGATGCTAACTTATAGGTCATTGTACTTTTGTTATCAACCTTATCAATCAGCTTCATTTCGATTTCACCTGTACCGTCATTTACGGTGAAACTCTCAACATTTTGTTTCTGGAACTGATAAACAACATCACTATATGTGCAGTTTGATGTACTTCTGTTACTAAACATAAAGAACATTACAAGTAACACCAAAACCGGAATAGCAATGTAAATCAGTTTTTTCAGATTATCTTTCTTCATATGATTCTCCTTGCTCTTTATTCCTCAGTATCTGAATATACAGATTCCTTAAGAACACCTATGTATGGAAGGTTTCTGTAATATTCGGCATAGTCAAGACCAAAGCCAACAACAAAAAGGTCATCAATTTCTTGACCGGAATATTTAACCGGTACTTCCTTTTTTCTGCGACTAGGCTTGTTTAGAAGTGTGGCAATCTCAACAGATGCACAGTTCTTAGCCTTAAAATACTGTAACATAAATGACAATGTGTTGCCACTGTCAATAATATCTTCAACAATTAGGATATCCATATTTTCAGCAGGTGTGGACATATCCTTTACGATATTTACTCTACCACTGCTTTCTGTACCTGAGCCATATGATGACACAGCCATAAAGTCAATTACACAAGGAATAGTAACATACTTCATAAGTTCAGCCATAAAGCAGATACTACCCTTTAGTAGGCAAAGCAAAACCAGATTTTTACCCTTATAGTCTTTGCTGATTTGAGTACCAATATCCTTGGCAATAGCAGTAATTTGTTCCGGAGTTAATAAAACTTCTTTAATATCATTTTCCATAGTGAACCTCAATTTTGTGTAATTATTATCTTTACACATTCTTTCATATTATTTTTCACAACAGCTTTTTCAGAAACTGCTATGCCCTCTATCCAATGAACCTGGTTTCCATCAGCTAAAACAAGAAGTCTATCTCGCTTTTCTTCAGGAATTTTCAGTTCGTTCATCAGTTTCTTTAGACTTTTTGTAATCTTTCTTTTTGCAAGAAAAATTGTGTCACCTGCAAGTCGGTTACGAAGTCGAAGACTTGGGGTAATTATATCACTACTAATATAATTCTTACTAGCGAATTTGTCAAATTTTCCGTTAATTTTCACATTCTCAAAGGAAATAACTTTGTCATTATATACAATTGGCTTTTCTATGTTTATTTTTGCTGAATAAAATTCATTATCATTTGTCTTTGCTATTCTAAAAATTCCTTGTTTGTTAATGGCAGATAAATTTTTCTTTAAATTTATTTTACCCCCATTTTCTATAATAGTCAAAGTTTCTTCAATATGTTTCCTAGAATATGTAAAATTATTCTGTCTAAACAAAATTGCAATTGCTTCTTTCAACACAACAATATTGGCATCTTTAAGCTTATTGGTTAAGTAGCCTTCCCCACTTTGAGCTATCTTTAAAAGCAGCTGACCACTTTTCTCAATATATTCTGCAATTTCACTTAATGTACTGTTCATTTGCAAAACAGTATTTTCAACAGATGGATTAATTTCTTTTAGCACAGGGATAACATTGTGACGAATTTTATTTCTTGTATATTCATCAGTAAGGTTTGTACTGTCTGTCACATATTTTAAACCGTAGCCCTTACAATATTCTTCAATTTTCTCCCTTGAAGTATTGATAAGTGGTCTGATAATATAATCCCTAACTTTTGGAATACCGGAAAGTCCTTTTAATGAAGCACCTCTGGTCATATTATAAATTGTTGTTTCTAAATTATCATCGGAATTGTGAGCAGTTGCAATTTTAGCATTGTATTTTTCTGCTAAAAAATTAAAAAATTCATATCTGCAATTTCTGCCACATTCCTCGTGACTAATCTTTAGTTCATTTGATAACTTATCAACATCAACTTCTTTTACAAAAAGCTCAATGTTGTTTTGTCTACAAAGTTCCTTGCAAAACTCCATATCGCTATTTGACTCTTCACCACGCAAATGGTGGTTAAGATGACAAGCCATAATCTTAAGGTTATACTTGTCCTTTAACAAAACAAGATTATGGAGTAAACAAACCGAATCTGCTCCACCTGAAAGTGCAACAATTACAGTACCTCCATAATCAACCATATTATATTGATTTATTGTTAATTCAATTAAATTATTCATAGTTATGTTCTAATGAAGAGAAACGCATAAACTCACCTTGCCAATGAAGTTTAACTGCACTTGTTTCACCATGACGGTTCTTAGCAACTAAACATTCTGCTGAATTAAGGTCAACTTGAGCGTTTGCAGCATCTTCTCCCTTATCTGCATAGTAACCTTCTCTGTATAGGAAAAGAACAATATCGGCATCCTGTTCGATAGAACCGGAATCTCTAAGGTCAGAAAGCATAGGCTTATGGTCCGGTCTTTGTTCACTTGCACGAGATAGCTGAGAAAGACAAATTACCGGAACATTAATATCCTTTGCCATAATCTTTAAGTTTCTTGTAATTTCTGAAATTTCTTGAACTCTGTTGTTGGTAGCTTTTGCTGAACTCATAAGTTGCAAGTAGTCGATAATTACAAGGTCAACACCTCTAAGTCTTCTTAACTTAGCTTTCATTTCCGGAACAGTAATACCTGAAGTTTCATCAAGATAAATTTCTGTTTTACCAAGAACATCACTGGCAGAAATAATTCTCTGCCACTCTTCATCATTAAGTTTACCTGTTCTAAGTTTAACACCACCAACAAGTGCTTCAACAGAAAGTAAACGAGATGCCAGCTGTTCCTTTGTCATTTCCAGAGAGAAGAAGGCAACCTTCTTCTTACTTTGAACTGCAACACTTCTTGCTATATTAAGAGCAAAAGAAGTTTTACCCATACCAGGTCTGGCTGCAAGAAGAATCAAGTCAGAACGGTTAAGACCTGTGATAACTCTGTCTAGGTCAGAAATACCTGTAGAAATAGCCTTGTAATTTTCATCCTCTTTACTTAGCTTTTCAAGTCTGTCAAATGTTTGATAGATAACTCTGTCAATTCTTTCAAGACCATCTACTGTTTTACCTTGACGAATATCAAAAATCTTCTGTTCGGCAGCATCAATCAGTTTATCCGGTTCAACAGTACCGGAACTTGCTGTTTCTATAATATCTCTTGACGCTTCAATTAGCTGTCTTAAATTAAATTTGTCCCTTACCAGCTTTGCATATTCAACTGCATTTGTAATTGACGGACAACTGTTTGCCAAATCAAACAAATAGGTTTTGCCGGTAGCTTCATCAAAATCCTTCTCAGACTTTAAAGCCTCCAAAAGTGTAACAGAGTCAAGTGGTCTGGACTCTGCAAACATTTCGGTCATCTTACCGTATATAACCTTATGGGTTTGAATATAGAAATAATCAGGATTAGGAATAATCTCGATTATACTATCAAGGCAACTGGGTTCCATTACAAGTGCACCTAGGACTGCTTGTTCAGCCTCAGGTGAATATGGCAAATTCATACTGTCATAAGGACCTATTGTACCTATTTCAGCCATAATAACCTCTTATGCTTCTGTTACCTGTACTTTAATATTTGCAACAATACCGTTATATAGCTTTACTGTAGCATTGTATGTACCAAAAGCCTTAATATCTGTATCAAGAGTAACCTTTCTCTTATCTACAGAAATTGCATACTGTTTCTTAATTTCTTGAGCAATTTCCTTTGATGTAACAGAACCGAATAGTCTGCCGTTAGAACCGGCTTTTGCAGTCATTTTGAAGACCTGACCCTCTAGCTTGTTCTTACTTGCAGTTGCCTGTTTAATCTGAGTATCAATCTTAAACTGCTTACTGCTTTCAGCATTCTTTAGTTCATTCATAGCCTTGTTATCAGCTTCGGCAGCTAGATTTCTTGGGAAAAGAAAATTACGAGCATAACCGTCAGATGTTTCTACTAGCTCACCTTTTTTACCTAAATTTCTAACATCTTGTTTTAAAACTACTTTCATTTTAAAATTCCTTTCTTCCTAAGTTCTTTGATTTTTGCAATTAACATATTTTCTGCTATTTCTTGATTTTCAACCTCTAGCTGACAAGCTGCCATTGTTAAATGGCCTCCACCACCCAGAGCCTCCATAACTACCTGTACATTCAGTTTACCATAACTTCGTGCAGAGATACCTATGGTTTTACTATCTATTCTAAATATTACAAAAGATGAATTTACACCCTCAAAGCTAAGTAGTTCATCTGCTGCTTGAGCAGCAACTACTCTAACATTTTGTACACCATCCTTTGCGTGAGAAATTGCAATAGTATCAATAACTTTTGCATTACAAACAATCTCAGACTTTGTTCTGTAGGCCTCAATATCACCTGAGAAAAGTCGCTTAACATTAATAGTATTAGCACCTTTCTGCTTTAGATAAGCTGCTGCCTCAAAGGTTCTTACACCTGTTTTAATAACAAAGTTCTTTGTATCAAGCATAATACCGGCAAGTAATGCTCCGGCTTCAAAACCACTTAAATAATCGTCACCGATATATGAAATAATTTCAGAAACCATTTCACAAGCTGAAGAAGCAAGTGGTTCATGGAAAAAGATTAGCGCGTTATTGATAAAGTTAACCATTTTTCTATGGTGGTCAATTACAATAACCTTTTTACACTTTTTATAAATTTCTTTACTTTCAATAAATGTACTGATGTGAGTATCTAAGATAATTAACAAAGTACCGTTATTTATTTTCTTAAGTCCCTCATCAGGTGTAATGAAAGCATTTTCAAGGCCATTTTCTTTTGCTGAGTCAATAAGTTGCCTTGCATTACTTGTTCTTTCGTTACAAACTATATAAGCCGTTTTGTTAAGTGACTTTGTGATTGTGCTATACATACCGATTGATGCACCTACACAGTCAAGGTCACTGTAATTATGTCCCATTAAGATTACATTGTCAGCTTTTAGGATAGTGTTCTTAATATTACCGGCAAAGGTTCTTGTACGAACTTTACTACGCTTTTCAACACCGGCAGAAACACCACCATAAAACTCATATTCATCATTAATAGAAACTGCTACCTGGTCACCACCTCTGCCAAGTGCCATTTCAAGTGCTTTCTTAGCAGCCATATCACTTTCTCTGATACTGTCTTTACCTCTACCTATACCGATAGAAACTGTAGCACTTTTACCTTCAAGTTTAATATCTCTGATTGTATCAAGGATTTTAAACTTACCCTCAGTAATTTCTTTAATAGCTGACTCTTCAAAGATTAGCATATATCTTGTTGGTGAAATTTTGGTGTACATAGCGTTGTTCTCACTTGCCCACTTCTGAACAGTTCGTTCAACTGCCAAAAGAATTTCACCTTCAGTTTCACCATCTGAGTCAGTATCAAAGTCATCTGCATTATCAAATAGCACAAATGCTACTGAGGCTTTTTTGTTGTAAAAATCATTTTCAATATTTCTATAATATGTATCGTCAATATAGTAAAGTACAGTAGTTTCCTTAGATAAATTACCAAACACTCTGTAATATTTATCATTAATATGAAGTTTAATGGGTTTTTTAGAGATAAAGTCCCTTAATCTTCTTGTACCAATATATGTATCTATCTTATAGCCTATTGGGTCTTTGCCCTTTGACAATACATTTGTAAAACTACTGTTAGTCCAGATAATATCATTATGAGGACCAACAATCACTATAGGAAAATCAAAATTTTCCAAATATACTTTATCTACATCAGCAGTTCTTTCAACTGCACCCTTTATCAGTCCTCTAACATATCTTCTGAATTTTAAATTCATTATGAGGACAAAGGCTAAACTAGCCAAGGAAACAACAAATTCAACTATAAATAGATAAACATTATATCTAATTGAGATAAAAGACATTAAGCACATTAACACTGCAAAAATCAAGAACATAGGTGTTAATGACCATTTTTTTCTGTTCAATTTACTGCCTCCTTTCGGCTAAAAATTCAATCAAAAATTTTAATATAAATTATACTTCCATTAAGATTGGTAAAATCATAGGGCTTCGGCCTGTTTTGTTAAAGATAACCTTTGAAACATCATCTTTAATTCTATTCTTAATAACGCCCCACTCGTGAATGTTATTGTCACAACAATCATCAAGTACATATAAAGCAGTTGACTTAATATCTTTCATTAGGTCTTCACTTTCTCTTACATATACAAAACCTCTTGAAACAATATCAGGACCGGAAATAACATGACCGTCATATACATCAAGGGATGCAACAATAATAATCAAACCATCCTGAGCAAGGTGCTTTCTGTCTCTTAATACGATACTACCAACATCACCAACACCAAAGCCATCAACAAATACCTTACCTGCCGGTACTTTTGGTAGTTCTTTCATAAAGTTTTCGTTAAGTTCAAGCTGAGTACCAATGTCAGCTATAAAGGTATTCTTCTTGTCAATACCAAGAGAAACTGCAATATCCTGACTTTTTCTTAAATGCTTTTGTTCACCATGTACCGGAATGTAGTACTTTGGCTTTACAAGACTTGTAATAATCTTATGTTCTTCAGCACAAGCATGACCTGAAACATGAACTTCATACATTGACTCATAAACAACTCTACAACCTTTTTTGAGAAGTTCATCAACAACATTACCCACTGACTTTTCATTACCGGGAATTGGGTTAGCTGAAATAATAATAAAGTCACCTGTACCAACAGTAATCTTTCTGTGGTCAGAGAATGCCATTCTTGTTAGAGCTGACATTGGTTCACCCTGTGAACCTGTTGTTACAAGAACAATCTCTTGTGGTGTATATTGTGGAATTTGGTCAATATCTATAATAATATTTTCCGGAATATCAATATAGCCAAGTTCATTAGCTACTTTCATATAGTTAATCATTGACCTACCGGAAAAAGCAACTTTCCTGCCAAATTTCTTAGCACAATTAATAATCTGCTGTACTCTGTTAACATTACTTGCAAATGTTGCAATAATGATTCTTTCTTTTTCTGCCTTTTGGAAAAGGTTTTTAAAGCTATCATAAACAGTATGTTCTGTTGGTGTATAACCCTCTCTTGATGCATTTGTTGAGTCTGACATTAAAGCCAAGACACCCTCACCACCAAGTCTTGCAAATCTGTTAAGGTCAATCATACCACCTGAAATTGGTGTACAGTCAATCTTAAAGTCACCTGTATGAACAATAGTACCTGCAGGTGTATGAAGAGCAATTGCTACTGCGTCAGGGATTGAGTGGTTAACATGGATAAACTCAGCAGTCATCTTACCTAGTTTAACTTTATCACCGGCTTGAACTGTAATAAGTTCTGTGCTTTGTAATAGAGAATGTTCCTTAAGTTTATTCTCTACAAGACCTAAAGTTAAAGGTGTACCGTAGATTGGTGCTGACATTTCTGTTAGTAGATATGGTAAACCACCGATATGGTCCTCATGACCATGAGTCAGTAAAATAGCCTTTACCCTATCTTTGTTCTGAATTAGATAAGTAAAGTCAGGTATTACAAGGTCAACACCTAACATTTCACCATCAGGGAAAGCCATACCACAATCAAGTACAATAATTTCATCTTCACATTCAAACAGTGTAATATTCTTACCGATTTCGTTAAGACCACCTAGGAATGAAATCTTAATTGATGGCTTTGTCTTTTGAATAGGCTTGTTATACTTTTTGCCGTTAACATTAATTCGGTTACTGTTTCTTTTACTATTACTGTTAAAGTACTTCTTACCGTTACCCCTGTTGTTTCTGCTACTGTTCTTGCCATTGTTGTTACGATTCTTATACTGATTTTTGTTATGGTAATTGTTTCTTCTGTTATTACCATTATTTCTCTTGGCATTATTTTCTGAATTCACTTACTGTCCTCCGTTTTTCTTTATAATCTTTCTATTAAAAAATATATGTATTAATGTGATGACACTCTAATAATTCCGTACAGATGTATCAATTCACTATCAACCTAAATTAAAAAATACCGATGAGTTAGTATTAAGTAACTAATGATACTACTCCACAATATAGTTATATTATATAATACTATTATTTATATTTAAAGTCAAGACCACTACACCCTGACAAAACTATTTTACCAAGTAATGGATAAAAGTAGTATTGGCTTAATTTCTATAAATATAAGTTGTTGATATTTTTTATTTAATATGATACCATACAAAATATAGAAAAGAGGTAGCTATGAAGAAAGTAGAAATTTTTACAGACGGTGCTTGTTCCGGTAATCCCGGTCCCGGTGGATATGGAGCAATACTAAGGTACAACGGTCACGAAAAAGAAATAAGTGGTGGTGAAAAAGAAACCACAAACAACAGAATGGAACTACTTGCAGTTATTGAATCACTAAAGTTACTAAAAGAACCTTGTGAGGTTATGCTTTATTCCGACTCACAATATGTTTGCAATGCCTTTAACCTTGGTTGGATAAAAAAGTGGCATGCAAATAACTGGATGAGAAACAAGAAAGAATCAGTTAAAAACCCTGACCTATGGAAAGAACTATATGCACTTTGCGAAAAACACAAGGTAACATACAATTGGGTAAAAGGTCATGCCGGTCATCCTGAAAATGAAAGATGTGACACTTTAGCAGTTAATTTTTATCAGCAATACCTATAATTAAAATTAATATTACAGAGGAAAAGAGGTTATCTAAAAAACAGATAACCTCTTTCTATATACCTAAAAATCCTAAAATATTATTTTTCTTTTAGTAGCTTAGTAAGCTCTTCCATAAATGTGTTTATATCCTTAAAAGAACGATAAACCGAAGCAAAACGAACATAAGCAACTTCATCAACAGATTTTAACTTTTCCATTGTTAACTCACCGATAGACTGAGAAGTTACTTCCCTATCAAGTGAACTTTGAAGTGTACTTTCGATAGAATCAACAATTTGGTCAACTTGTTCAAGAGAAACAGGTCGCTTCTCACAAGCTCTAAGAATACCTGCAGTTAGCTTATTTCTGTCAAAAACTTCTCTTGACTTGTCACGCTTTACAACAATAATCGGTACACTTTCGATTACTTCATGTGTTGTAAATCTCTTCTTACAATTTAAACATTCTCTACGACGACGAATTCTCTCACCATCATCAGCAGGTCGAGAATCAATAACTTTACTTTCTTCGTAACCACAGTAAGGACACTTCATATTACCACTCCAAAATATAACTAAACTATGTGTTTATAATTCTATAATAAAATTATACCACAATATATAGTAGAAACAAGTTAAAGTTTCATTACAAATAGGTTACAATATATCACTTTTTCTCAGGATTTATCTATATTATTCAATATACACAAGGTAATTTTCTATTGTGCCTAATATTAATCAACTTTTTGTAGAAATTTGACGAATAAGATACATCTGTATTAACAAATGGTTATTGAATTATTATTAAAGAATAATATAATGTATATAAAAAGAATGGTGATGAGATATGGATTTTCACATTAGTGTATATACCATAGAAAATATATTCCTATGGTTAATAATTTACAGTGTTATTGGGTGGATATATGAAAGTACATTATGCTCAATAACAGAAAGAAGATTTGTCAACAGAGGTTTTCTTAACGGTCCTTACTGTCCTATTTATGGGTTTGGTGCAATACTTGATATTTTAATTTTAGGATGGATAAAGAACCCTATACTGTTATTTGTATTAAGTGCAATTCTAACTTGCACCCTTGAATATATAACATCATACCTTATGGAAAAGCTATTCCATGCAAGATGGTGGGATTATTCAAACAGAAAGTTCAACATTAACGGCAGAGTATGCTTAATCGGTGCAGTAGTATTCGGTACATTGTCACTAATACTGATAAAGTTAGTTCATCCACTTGTACTGAACATGATTGGTATGATGAGTGACACTTTATTCCACACAATTGTTATTGCACTTGCAGTTATTTTCATTACAGACAATGTTATAACTATTGCAGGTTTCTGTCACTTTGACAAGAAAATCAAGAAATTTGCTGATGAATTAAAACTTCAAACAGAAAAGCTTTCTGAAAATATTAAGGCTAGAACAGAAAATATCAAAAGCAAAACCAACATTCAAGTTCCAAGTGTATTTTCCGATATTCAAGAAAATTTAGCTAAGAAATTTAACTTCCAAGAAAAAAGAATGTTGAAAGCCTTCCCTAAATTTAAATCAATTAATTATAACGAAGTCCTAGAAGACCTAAAAGAAAAACTAAAAATTAAAAGAAGAAAATAGTTTTAATTCAATTTTACCATTAACCACCTGCAATTATGTAGGTGGTTATTTTTGATAAAATTCATATATAGGATTATGGAATTTTCTGTTATTTTGTAGTACAATGAAATAAATTAAAAAGGTGATATTTTATGTTTGTAGATAAAAACAAAGAATTGTACAAAGATCTATTAAAGAAGATTATAATAATTGTAATTGGTTCAATTGTTTCTGCCTATGGAATTACACTTGCATTATATGCAGGATTTGGTGGTGCAACATTAGCAGTTTTATGGCAAGGCATTTCCGGAACATTCCATATAAGTATTGGTATGTCCTCATTTATAGTAGCCATTATAATGATTATATTTTCATTAATATATGACAGAAGGCAAATTCATATTGGAACAATTATATATCAAGTGGTATATAGTTTATGTGTAGATTTATTTGCAAATTGCCACATATACAGTAAATATATGTGGATAAACTTCTTTATTATGCTGTTAGGTGTGGTTTTGTTTGCAGTTGGAACAGGTTTATATGCCTCAGCATCTCTTGGCAGAGGCTCATATGAGGCAGTTACCTTTGCATTAGCAGAAAAGAATAATTGGCAAGTTAAGATTGTTCGTATTGTATTAGATATTCTGATGGTTGTTATAGGTGTTCTCCTTGGTGGTAAGTTTGGAGTTTGTACAATTGTTACTGTCATTGTTTCCGGTCCGATAATACAGTTTGTAAATACTAATTCTAAAAAGATTTTTAAATTGTAATTTTAAGTCATAACGGTGATAATATGGCAAATATTTTTGAATTTAAATATGAATTTTATGATGGCTATTCTAATAAGCCAAATAAATATATAATTCTTCAAACAAATAAAAAGGAAACATCTATGTTAACCTATAACTATGGTAAAAAGCAATGCATAAACATTACCGATAAAGTAGATAAATTTTGCAATGATATTTCCAAATCTGAGTTTTTAGGATGGCACAACAAAAACTTTCAGTCTAATATTGACTTTTTCCCATCTACCCATTGGTTATTAAGAATTAAAACTAATTCTGCGATTATATATTGTAAAGGCAGAAATATGTTTCCAAATAATTAGGCTGAATTTATTGAAATTTTGAATAACATAGGAATAATAATTTAGTAATTCTATAGATTACAAAAACGCTAGTAGAGTATTAAAAATTCTACTAGCGTTTTATTATGGCGTTCCCGAGGTGATTCGAACACCCAACCTACTGCTTAGGAGATACCGATGGAAATGATAACGGCATCCCTTATAATACCTCAAAATCCCCTTATGTCAGGGGATTTTAAGGTTAAGGTGTTATTTCATGTTACGCCGTTACCGATGATATTGTGCTGTTTTAACTCATTTGATTAGCAAGCAATTAGCAAGAACGACTGAATTAGGGTAAAGGTGATACTGCTACAAAATGCTCCCATATTACTCGCAGTATTCTTTCGTGTTATTCTATTTTATATTCAACTGAGTTGATTACCAAGTAATTATCGTCTTTCCAATGGATCTGCATATTTTCAAATTCTCCCCACTCACCTAAGTAAACTCGTTGAGGTTTATTTTCGATTTTAAAAAGAATTAAGTTGATTCCGCTTTTCTTATAAACATCAACAAGGGTATCTCCGCCAAGAGCACCTTGGTCGCTGTCAATAACTTGAGCGTAGTATTTTCCACTGGGAGATTCAACAGTTTGTACAACTGTGTTTTGACCAATGTTGCCGAAAATTAAGGCAATAAAACTGAAGAAACAAATAGGCAAAATCATTAGTGCAGACAAAACCAATGTGACAACTTTGAGTGTCAAGGGTTTTCCGTATTTAACCGTTAAGTAACAGCAACACCCTGCAGAAAGCAATACGCTTGCTATTACCAAAATTTGCGGACACTCAAAAATATAAAACACAGCGTTGATTAAAGATAATGGCGTTATAATAGCCGGTAGAATCTGTACCATTTTGCTTTCAAGTTGATTTTTGAAAACAAGGTCGAGTATAACAATACAAACTGATAATACAGCAAGAGCGATTGCAAAAGCCGAAACACTGATAAGTTCAAAGCTATATCCGAAACACGCTGTTATTACTACGCCTGCAGGATACAGTATTGTCAGTGATAATAGTACGCACATCAAAATTGATATTGCTTTTTTCATACATATCACCTTACTCTTTCCCCAACATCTTTGCGTATTGGTTTGAGAGTGTCTTGGATAAAGTGCAAAATACAACTGTCAACAATATGCCGATTCCATTTAGAAGTAATAATGCGTGCAGAATTTCTAAAACATTAGCAAAATCATTTCCTGCAAATAGGTCAAAAAGATTAATTTCGTAATGGAAACCCGACCATATATAAGCACTTAATGTAATGCCAAGTGTTGCAATTAAAGAATAATTGGAAAAACATTTTCTGCTTTTATAAACTCTTATAAAATACCAGTTTGCCAAAGAAAGCATAAATCCGGTTGCCGGAATAACGAGATTCAACGCCCAAAAACCATTTCCAATACCCGATGGTGTTCTTGCCTCTAGGGCAACTCCAACGGTAATCAAAGCAAATGAAAGAAACAACAAAACCGACTGTAAAACAGAAGCCTTCCAATCATTGAGCTTACTAAATGTTTTTGGTGATTCCGAAACAGTAACAATATCGGAGGGCGATTTCATATCTTCAAGAAGTTTCTTGCAATCGTCGCAATCTCTAATATGTTCTTTAACAATCTTTTCGCTTTCCTCGCTGCAACATCCGTCAATGTACAGTGGGATCAAATCTTTAACAATATTACAATTCATATCGTTACCTCATTCTTTCTGATAGTTTTTGTTTGGCACGGTAAAATGTAACTCGTGCCCAACTTTCACTTTTTCCGAAGATCGAGCTAATGTCTTTTAGCGAGAAACCGCCAAACACCGAAAGCATAAAAACTTCTTTATACGGATCTTCTAATTCGTGCAAGCATATAAGTGCTTTTTGGGAAAGTTCTTTTTGAACAAAGGCATCTTCTATGCTTACATCGCAGCTTGCCACTTCGAGATCGTCGAGAGAATCTTTTTTCTTTTGTTCGTTATACCACGCAAAATATGTATTCTTTGCGATTTGGCACAGCCACACGGAAGCCTTTTCCTTGTTTTTAAGAGAAGCATAGTTCATATATGCACGAAAAAAGGTTTCTTGTGTCAACTCTTCGGATAGCGTAATATCCCGTGTCATTTTCATAAGATATTTGAAAATGAATTCTCGTTTTTCATTGAAAAGCTTTTCAAAATCAGTCACATTTTCACCGTCCTTTCAACTATTAGATTTGGAAACTCACAAAACGTTACAAAAATTATAATATATTTTCTTCAAAAATTCAAAAAGTCTATGGATGTAACATACGCCTGCTCAAATTAGCAGAATTTTGCCAAATATTTGATTAGCAGACAATTAGCAAAACGGCGATTTTCTGCTAATTGTAATTAGCAAGATTTAGGTCGGGGAACGGTAAAAGTTCGATTTTGATTTGTTCCCCAAAAACAATAAAACTCACTCAAGAAAAATGATTGAGAAATAAAAAGTAAAAGTGCCGAAAACACAGTGTTTTCGGCGCTTTTTGGCGCGCTTGCCCGGATTCGAACCGGGGACGTTCCGCTTAGGAGGCGGACCCTCTATCCTGCTGAGGTACAAGCGCATATACAATATAATTCAAACCTGTGACCATTTGCCTTTTTGCAAAGGCGAGCATTAAAACACCCACTTAGGAGTTCCTCCGGAAGGCTCCCTTTGGAGCTTAACGAATCTCAAATTTTCCCATTCTGATGCGGTTTTCAACAAGTAAAGAGGTAGTCTGTTACCATCTAAAATGTGCTAACATAAACGAGTTGTGTGTATTCCTGTTAGCAAGGTGTTAGCACGCCCCTGAAAAAAGTTGCCACATAAGGTGGTAGTTTTGAGACGTAATTCTTAAGCAATTATTATGCAATAGTAGTATAATACAAATATAAAACATAGGCAAGGAAAAATTAGGACGCTCCAAACGGAACGTCCTTTTACGTTTATATATAGTTATTTATGAGTTGCTTTGATACTGCTGGAGAAAAGCTTGAAACGCTTTACCCATTTCTGGATTTGCGAAAAGCTGTCCGAGTAACTCTGTCGGATTCATACCGTTATTACTGTCAGATTGTGTTTGCTGGGGCTGCTGGTTATAAACCTGTTCGTCAACTCGGCGAGCGTTGGCAACTCTATCTTCGTCGAGAATATGCGAATACTGTTCCGTTACCATATCAGCCCGTGCGTGTCCTGAATCGCCCTGAACGGCTTTTATATCACCGCCCGACCATTTGAGCTTATATGTAATACTCGAATGACGCAGGCTATGGAAGCAAACATCAGGCAAGTTGTGATCTCTGATTAGCTTTTTTTAACGCCCTTGTGATTATCTGTCCCTCCATCGGTCTGCCTGTGGAGCTTGAAAACAACAAATTGTAATCGTGGTATTCATCACCAAGCAATTCCTTAATCTCCTGAATATCCTTAATGCGCTGTAATACCATTTTTGCAACGGTTTTTGGGAGATACACTCGGCGTTTACTTGTTTCGGTTTTCGGCTCTTTCAGCACAAGTACCGTATTGCCGCCGGATAAACATCTCGGAAAGACAAACAGCACATCACGCTGGTTGAGCTTTTCAAAAACATCTCGCTTTACCCTTTGCAATTCCTTCTCTATGAAAATGGAAGCCGTACCATTTTCGATTTTATCCTCTGACACATCAATACAGTCAAGCGTGATGCCCAACATTTCGCCCATACGCAGCGTACAGGAAAAAGCGAGGTTTAGCGCTAACGATAAATCGTCATCGTCACAAAGCTCAAGAGCCTTCTTGAATGTAGGCAAATCCCACATAGCTCTCTTTTTAGGCTTCTCTTTGGGTATTGTAGCGTGTTCAACAGGATTTCTTGTCATCAATTCCCATTTCACGGCTTGATTAAAGGCATTCCGCAAGAGCTTGTGTACCTCTCTGATTCTTGACGGCGTAAGATATTGGTGATCCGGTTTACGGTTATTGATAACCTTTGATTTAACTTTCAAAAGGTCAAGGTAATACTTTTCCATCATTCGGGGATTCAGGTCGCTGAGAGGAATATCACCGATAATCGGATTGATATAATTATTAATCAAGCTGTTTTTTGCGTCATAAGTGGACATTGCCCATTTGTTCACGCCGTAAATCTCCATATAATCTACAAGCAATTCTCTGACCGTTCTTGCTTCGGGAACGGTAAAAACATTGTTGTCCTGTTCGTACTCAATTTGATTTTTTCGTTTCCTCGCTTCTGCGTTAGTCGGGAATGATTCCCAGCGCTGGTGTGATTTGCCTTTTTCGTCAGTATAGCGATATACAACGCAGTAACTGTTTTTTCTCTTAATAATCGAAGCCATATATTTACTCCTTTCTGTCGAGCCATAAATCAAAGCTCAACCTTGAAATTCTCCATTTGCCGCCAATAAAGGCAGCTTTGAAGTGTCCTTCTTTGATCAACTTATAAACAGTATGCCTTTCGACCTTCAATATCTTTTGGATTTCTGGGACGGAATAGCTTTTCTTTCTGTCTTGCTGGCTATTGAGCTTTGCGATTTTCTCTTCAAACATCATCAATAACCTCCTTGTCGTCGTTGTGATATTTGCTTTGATTAGCATACCATTCTTCAAAGCTCTTTTTTTCAATTCGCTTTTTGCCGCTGATGGTCAGCACGGTAAACAAATTCTTGCTTATTAGAGAGTAAACCGTTGTCGGAGCAATTCCGAGTATATCGGCTGTTTCACGAATTGACATTGTATGCCGCCAATTCTGTCCCGGCGGCGTTCCGTCCGTCTTTTTGTAATGAAACTGATTAGCGTACCATTCTTCAAAACTGTCCGTCATCACCCTGATCTTTCCGAAAAGCATAATCGTTTTGAAATATCCCTTTTTGATAAGCCAATAAGATTCAGTTTTTCCAAGACCGAGAATACGGCGAATTTCAGGAACAGATATACTTTTCTTATCCAAATACAACACCTCCAAATCGTTATGATAAATCCAAGCTGTTGAGCTTGGATTTATCATAGACGAAAAGAATGGTTTTGTTAATGATGCGATTTTATTCGTCACACACTTGACAAACATCTGAGGCTATGCCGATGTTATCAAGCCATTCATCAAAACTCTTTTTGGATATTCTGTACTGTCCTCCAACTTTCACAGAATGGAAAACACCGGATTTGACAAGAGCATAAGTTGTATTCTTGCTTACGCCCAAGATTGCTTGAATCTCCTCAACAGTATAGACACGATTATTGTTAGTCAAAAGATTCACCCCATTTTTTACGAGGGGAACGCTCATATACAAAATAGTCATACCCGTATCCCTGACACTGGTCACATTTCTCTTTTACACTGTTAAGCGGATCTACTCGCTTTACAATCAGCTCCGGCACATATTTGTACTTGTTCAAGCAGCTCGGACACAAACAGCGGATATTTGCTTTGTTATAACGGGCGTAGTCCCAATATCCATACAGCTTCATTAAGCCGTTGTGAATCTTGCGGAGAACATTGTTGTCGTCAATATGACCGACGTAATTAACTAATTCATCCTTGTTAATTGCCCTCTGTTGTTCCAGCATAATCATAGAAGGTTCTGTCAGTCCATACTTATCCTCTACCAAGATGTGTGAAGGAAGAAATGTCTTTCTGATAGCTGTGGTGACAGCCGCAACCATAATGGTCGGAGCTTTGGCGTTGAAATTGTCTGCCTGCAAAACTACAACAGGTCTGTATCCGCATTGGATTGAGCCTTCGTTGTCACCAAAATCGTAGAGATAAATATCTCCTCTTTTGATTTTTCTTTCATTTCTGTTGTTCATTTTAAGTCCTCTTTTCATTAAATATTGTTGAAAGTAATTAACCCTTTCACCTATACCCAATGGGAGAGGTCATTTTTTAAGTCAAATTATAAAATTTTTTCAATTTTTTTATTGCACGGTCTACAGAATACTTTACAGCCGCAGCTGAGCAGCCTTGTTCTTCTCCAATTTGACTAAGTGTCTTTCCGATTATATGGTATTCCAACAAACGCTCCTTTTCGGTTTGTGAAAGAACAGTTAATGCACGTTTTAATTCTCCTGATTCAATCAGTTTATCAACAAAGTCATCAGCTACAAGGTTAAGATTTGCGCCCTCAGTTATCCCATCTTGATAATCATATACTGCGTGATAGAGCAACTCACGCATTTCAAACTTCTTATTGTTATTTCGGAAGTTCCTTCGTACATCAAGGAATTCACTCGTCATAAATAAATACGGCTTGAATGCTGAGAGTTCAGAAGAATAGTTTTGCTCAAGATATTCCTGATCGAAATCAGGAATAACAGCATATCTCTCTGTACCTGTCCAATTCTCATATTCAAGAGTCAGGTCGATAATGGAATAGTTTTCATTGCTTTCAGTAATTGTTTTCATCAGTAACTCCTTTCACGGAGCCACCTGATGAAAAGATAAAAAGCCACTTGATGCGTCGCCTACTGCCACAAGATAGACCTATCCCTTGTAAAAGGATAAAATCTAAATCAAGTGGCGGTAGGAATCATCGCATCAAGCGGCTCCAAAGCTCAAACTTGCTTTTTATAGTTTTTTAATAATTGATTTTATTGGATAATATTGAAAAAATTGGTTTTTGTTAGTTGTTGGACGACTTTCTGAACGATATAGGTGGAAAATAGACCACCTCTCCGCAATTAGGACATTTTTCGCTTGTCCAACTGTGTTCGCCCTTAATTGCGATAGACAGTTTATAGTCGCAATACGGACACAGACGAGCTAATCTCAACTCTGACTTGCACCGTGTCTGCAACTTAGCCTGTTCTTCTTTCACCCTTGCATAGCGCTCAGGATCGTTTTCTTTTGCGTTAAACTTTGCCAATTCAAATACCTCCATCACAATATATATCTGTTAAGTCGTAGGGATTACCAAAATAGTTTCTGTCAACCAATCCGAGATGAGTAAGCCGGATAGATAAGGCTGTTTTGGATACACCTAAAAAAACCGCCATAGACGAAAACCTTTCGTATTCCCAAGTAGCATATACCTTATTTATCATTTCTATCCGCTCACCAAAACCAAACAAGAACAGCGCTCGCACTATAACTTCTTTTGGCATAAGAATCACGGACGCAATAGCGTTAGCCTGCCATTCTAACCAATCCATTTTTCGTTGCTTCGGTGGGTGTGCTAAACAGAAATGCAGTTTTCTGTTATCGCCGCCATATTCTTTAGGAAAAAGAATTTTCAGAATCTGATGCCCGGCTTCGTGCGCTTTGGTGAAATTACATCTGCCAATCTGCGAAATGTCCTCATTCAGATCACGCTCGATGAATATTGTTTTGCCGTCAAGATAGCAATAACTCTCCTCATCAGCGTAATCAAATACTTTGTATGTTACAGCACCATACGATGATGTAAGTCCGAGGACAGAACCATCTAAAGATAAGTGGTGATATTCAAGATTAACTCCTAACAAATCAGTAATTAGCTTGTCAGGTGTTATCTTATATACTGTTTTGCCCGTTAAGTCAGGTAATCGGAAATATGCTTTTGTCACTCGTTCACCAATAGCTTCAATATCTTTGCGTGACAAATAATTCAATTATATGTTCCTCCTAAACAGTCTTAAACTCTACAAACCATTTGCCGTTTTCTTCGTCAAAAAGGTAGGTTTGCTTTCCGCAGATAGATACCGTATAACGGATACCCGTACCGCCAACTTTTGTAGCTGCCGCACGGCATCGATGAATCAGACGGTCAATCTCAAATTTGCGTCCGTCCTCCAGCGTAATGAACCGGGGACGACAAGTCCCGTCGGGATTGTGGTCTGCGTTTACTAATACATAAACTTTGTTCCTTTCCTGTTGCATATCTATACCTCGTAAGACTTATAAGCAGCAATAATCCTGCCGACATAATCATATCCTTCAAGCTCACATATAAACAGTTTGAATTGCCCTTGCTTATTGATAAAACACAATAGTGTGTTTTCCTCATATTCTGCGTCTAAATCAATATACAAAGTAGTTCCCTCAACTATTCCATAAGCAAGAAAATGATTTCCATTATCGGCAATTAAGGCGATCAAATTATGATGTTCTTTCAGTAAAGACTTTGGTGTTTCAACATAGCTTTTGATTGATTCTGTTTTAATAGCGAACATAGGCAACCTCCTATTTGACTAATCCTGTTGGCACAGTGATCTCAACATTACCCATCGGCATTCCAAGCTCTTGTAGCAACACAGCATTTCTTATGCAGCGTTTACCAAACCTCTGGCAAAGTTTTTCAACACAGCCATCCAGCTTTTCTTGTTTCTCGGCTCGCTCATAATCGCAGAACAAATCAATCTGCTGCGGCATATCCTGCGGAAACAGGTTAATCGCCTGAATAGTTACCGATCTAATAGGATTTCTCCAATCATATCTTTTTTTGAATAGCTGAAAAGCATATTGTGCTAAAACCAATGGTAATTGCGTCACCATCTGCATTTGCGTCTGCCACTGCTTTGAGAACAAGGTATTATCCCTAACATAGATAGCAACGGCTTTTGCAACCTTTTGATGTACACGCAGCTTATGTCCGTTGCCTTGTGTCAATTCTAAGAAAACACGCCAAACTTCTTCTTCGTTACTCAAATCTACAACCGTTGTGATTCCGTGTCCGATACTCTTAACAGGTGAAACAAACTTAATATCCTTAACCGTAGAATTATCTCTACCGTTTGCATATAACCATAGTGATACTCCGTTCTTGCCTAATATCCTTTTTATAAAGTCATAGTCAGAATTTGCTAAGTCACCGATTGTTCGTATGCAGTAGTTATTAAGGACTCTTGTCGTAGCTCTCCCTACACCGAGTAAATCAGAAGCAGGTAAGCCCCAAATCTTTTCCCGGAAGGTTTCTTTTTCAAAGACTGTTACAGCGTCAGGCTTTTTATAATCAGAGCCTAACTTTGCAAATATCTTATTGAAAGAAACGCCGACGGAGATGGTCAAGCCAAGTTCAAACTTTATCCTCTCACGAATCTCATTAGCAACATCTACCGGATTGCCAAACAGCTTTTTTGTGCCGGAAATATCAAGCCAGCACTTGTCCATACCGTAAGGCTCTACCTGATTGGTATAATCACAGTAGATTGCTTTTGCCAATTTGGAATACTTCAAGTATTCTTCGTAATGAGGTGGTACAACAACTAAATCAGGACACTTCTGTTTTGCCTGCCATACTGCGTCACCTGTTGCGACCTTGAATGCTTTGGCTTTATAATTTTTTGCAAGTACAATGCCGTGCCGTTCCTCAACTGATCCACAAACAGCAACGGGGTACTGTTTCAATTCAGGGCTTAGCATACATTCGACAGAAGCATAAAAGTTATTCATATCGCAATGCAAAATATTTCGTGCCATTTTTGTAATACCTCTTGACTTAATTCACAAGTTAGTTGTGAAATCAAGGAGGTTGTAATAATGACATTTGGTGAGAAACTTCGTGAAAGCCGAGCGAAAAAGGGAATGACACAAAGCGAGCTTGCCAAAGCAGCAAATCTCGGACTAAACACAATTAGTAATTATGAAAGTGGAAAAACATATCCCAAGAAAAGAGAAGTATATGATATACTCGCAGAGATCCTTGAGGTTGACGTTAATTATCTCCGAAATGAAAATGAGGAGTTTATTACTGAAGCATCTGAAAAATATGGATATAGAGGTAAGCAACAAGCCGATCAGCTTGTACAGGAGATTGGCGGCTTATTTGCAGGCGGTGAGCTGTCCGATGATGAAATGGATGGCGTTATGAAAGCTCTCCAAGATATATATTGGGAGTGCAAGGCAGAAAACCGTGAAAAATATACTCCAAAAAAATTAAAAGAATCTAACGAGTAGCGGAGCAAAGTCCGTTTTTTGGGACACTTCTTGATTTATAATTATAGTAGACAGTAAAAAATTCGGGCTGAATTTTCTCGAATTTGCTGTTTTCGGTAAGCGTTAATTAAGAGGTGAGTTTATTGCAATTCATAAAACGACTTAAACACTTGTTCATTTCAAGAAAACATTGCAGTCATAATTGCTTATGGTGTAAGTATTATTCTGACTGTTGTACAGAGATTAAAAGGAATCTATAAGATTATTCCTCTCTGATGTTTTAATCAACTTAATTACTCTTATTAGGGTGGTGATATTATGATTGATTCATTTTACATTTACTCTAAGGCGACCGAAATGGTTAAGCAAACAGGCACTCGCAATCCTATGAAGATTGCTTCCGAAATAGGTGTTATGCTCCGTTATTCTGATGAATTAGATAAACTGTTGGGACTTTACACATATCGCTGGAAGCACAGAATTATCCTTCTTAATGATAAGATGGAGGAAATAATGGCACGAATGGTCTGCGCTCACGAGCTTGGACACGATGCCCTTCATAGAGATATAGCCAAAGGCGACGGGCTTAAAGAGTTTGTGCTTTTCAATATGAAAGACACAACGGAATATGAAGCCAACGCTTTTGCAGCACATCTGATAATTGACGATGATGACATTTATTCAATGAGTAAGGATAAGTACGATGTCGTTCAGATGGCAAAAATGCTAAATGTGAATATCAATCTCGTTTTGATAAAACTTCAAGAGCTTAACAAACTCGGTTATGATTTTAGAGTTCCTTGTGAAGCCGATAGCTTTTTCTTCCGCAAGCCGAAAACACTGATCAGCAATGAATTGAACTGAATCATTCTCCGTGAAAGGACATAGGTGATTTTATGTTCAACGACAAGGATTTTATGGGCGGAATGTTTGACTTTGACGGAAACGGCAAAACAACATTATACGAGCAGTATGTGGCTTACAAAATTTACGAGGAAACAATTAAGGAAGAAAACGATTCCTCACTTTCTTACCACAAGCCTGCGAAGTATAGTTATACTAACAACAATACAACAAATAGAAAAGGCACAAAAGGCGGAACCATCATTGCGGTTGTTGCCGTGATTATCTCCCTTTTCCTTCTCTTTGCTAAATGCTCCTCCACCAAACGTGTATTGGACGAACACCTACTTTTTTAGTGGCGGCTTTGCCGTCAAGGTGATGCTCTAATACGAAACAGAAAACCGCCATCTTAGATTAAGTTCTAAGGTGGCGGTTTTGTTATGACAATTTATATTTTTCTGAAAGTAAGTTTGGAATCTCGTGCCTTTTATCTAAAGAATGTGATTCTCTGAGTATTTCCAAAGGATCGAAGAATGGTGTAAATGAAATAATGTCTTGCCCGGTCTTTCCCGCTTCACAAAGAGCCTTGCTTTCACGAACCTCATTTTCAATAGATTTTGAAAAGTACATATCTTCTGAATACATAAACATAATCAATGTCAATGCGGCAAGTTTATCATCTAATGTAAGTTTATTAAATTGCTTATAAAACTGTCTATAACGTTTATCTCCATCCTCAATAAACATCACGATTACAGTTTCCGATTTCAAAGGTAATATGCTTATATGAATGTTTTGTATTCGGTACTCAGGAGATGGATTATAAATGTTGTTGATGATATTACCGTTAAAATCAACAGCCAATGCTAACGAACATTGCAATGCAATTGGAACCACATAATTTAGTTTTTCGTAATAGCATACATAGTAGTCTATTGAACTGCCTTTTTCTAATGCTTTCTTTGCTTTTTTATAACTGTCCACATATTCCTTTAAATCCATTTCATTTGCGGCGTTTTTTGCATCACTAAACATCCGAGCAGCATCTGTTTTTTTAGCGGAAATATTAAAGAGTTCAATTTCAAAAAAACGTTTGCTAATAGATTTCAAACTATTTTTTAATGCCATTTGGGCAATCATTTTTGGAGTAGGTTGATTTGAATAATTATCAGGATTCTCATAGTCTGAAAAAATTTTACTATCGCAATCATTGCAAATTAAATGAAATGTTCCTGCTTTATTCACTCCATTTTCAGTATCCATCAAAGGATTATCCACAACGGTATTTAATGTTAATACATCGCCATTTGTGGCAATGTTTTCAAGACAAAACCTCGGAACGGAATGCGAATTACAAAAACTTGTAACGCTCTTTCCGCAAAAATAACAAGTATCTCTCTTTGCAGCTTGACGTGCTTCTTTTAAAAGTCGACTCATTTGCTTCTTATATGTAAAATCGGTTCTGAGCAATTCTTTTTCCTCATCCGAAAAAGCCCCCAAATTAAAGAGATTAACCATATCATCAAACATCTTTTTCACCTCTTTGAAAACATTATATCATAATTTTAAGCAATTAACAATTAGTAGCTTAAAGGTCAAATCATAATTTCATACATTCGACTATTAAACCGCCTTTGAGTACAATTATGGTAGAAAATCAAAGGAGGTTTTGATATGCGAGGTAAGAAGTATTACATAGCACTTGATGATTCTGAACGGCGGGTGGTCGTGAATTGCTTGAACGAAATGCGAAACAACCTTATTGCTAAATGAATTGATTTTTTCATAAAAGATTAACTGTGCTGTAAACATCAAAAGGATTTACAGCACAGTTTTTGCTATTCATTTTCTGTTTAACAGATTATTCAACCTTCATCATTCGGTAGCCTACGCCGATATGCGTTTGGATATATTGGAGAGAATCTGCGTCCTTCTCCAGCTTTTTGCGGAGCGTTGCCATAAAAACACGCAAGGAAGCAATATCGTTATCCCAACTGCTGCCCCAAATGTTCTGGGTAATAAAGGTATGGGTTAAAACCTTGCCGATATTTCTTGAAAACAGACACAAAAGCTTATATTCAATAGGTGTAAGGTGCAGTTCATCGTCGCCGAGATAGGCGCATCCTTCGGCATAATCTATACGAAGCTGACCGTTTGTGAAAACAGACGCTTCGGCGGCGGCCCCGTTCTGTATCATATTAAGCCGCCTTTGCGTTACCCTGAGCCTTGCCAATAATTCTTCCACAGAAAACGGTTTGGTCAGATAATCGTCGGCCCCCGCATCGAGTGCGTCAATTTTATCGGTATCTTCACTTCGTGCGCTTATGACTATAATCGGCATATTCGACCAAGTGCGGATTTTTTTGATTACTTCAACACCGTCAATATCGGGAAGTCCTAAATCTAAGAGGACAATATCAGGATTGTGCGATGACGCTTCCAAAATGGCGGTGGCGCCGTTTGGCGCAGTTAAGTATCTGTAATCGTGTGCTTTAAGGGTTGTCGTAATAAGATTTTTAACCGAATTATCATCTTCAACAACCAATATCAATGGTTTATTCATGAATTTCTACCTCCCTGGCAGATAATGTAATGGTAAACACCGTGCCGTGCGGTGTATTATCCGAAACGGTTATTTTGCCGCCGTGCGCATTTACAATGGAACGGCATAGAGATAATCCCAAGCCTAAGCTGCGGCGGCTGTCGGCTATTTTATTCGCTCCGCTGTAAAACATATCGAATACCCGCGCTTTCATTTCATCCGGTATCCCGTCGCCGTCATCGGCAATAGATATAACGGCTTTATCTCCTTGCTTCCAGGTTTTAATCAGAATATTGGAGCCTTTCGGCGTGTATTTAATGGCGTTGTCCACAATATTTATAATAACCTGCACCATCAGCTTTGCGTCCATTTTGGCAAGAAGATAGTCTTCTTTCTGCCGAACGGTAATATGATGTTCTACGCTTTTTCTGTTCACATGATGAAGCGCTTCTGTAATGACATCGTCCACTAAATCCTCTGTAATATGAAGATTCAACCGTCCCTCTTCAATTCTTGTTACCGAAAGTAGATTTTCCACAAGATTGATAAGCCACATAGAGTCATCGTAAATATCTGTATAAAGCTGATTCTTTGTCGCTTCATCAAAGGAATTGCCGTTTGATATAAGATTGCTTGCGTTCCCCGAAATAGAAGTAAGCGGTGTTCGCAGATCGTGCGAAATAGCCCGCAGGAGATTAGCACGGAGCTGTTCATTCTTAGCAAGAATTGCCGCTTCTTCTTTTTCTGTTGCGTTCTTTTCGTTTTCCAGCGACAAAGCACACTCACCGAGTATAGACAAAAGAATACTCTTTTCAAACGCATCAAGCGGCTCATTGCCTATATAAATACCGACAACACCGTAAACTCGGCTGTTTACCCTTACGGCAAGGTATAGGCACTTTGCATTTGAAAGCGTTTCTGTAGTAGCGCCTGCGTGCTTGTTATTCTTTAGCACCCACTCCGCCACTGCCTTCTCCTTTGTATCCGTTATTTCTTTGTCTGTTTTCTCATCTGAAACTGTGAAAATATGAGCTTCGCCGAGCGTTTCGCCCTCAGTCAGATAAAACACTATATCCTTTCCGAGCAGTTTTATAAGCTGATTTGCCGTTGCGGAAACGATTTCGTTTTTGTCTTTTGCCTGTTGCAAAAGCTGATTTGTATCAAACAGCACCTTTGTTCTGTAAGCAGCCTTTGCAGACTGTTTCGCATGCTCTTTTAACTTCACGGCAAGCGAGCTTGTGAGCAGTGCCGCCAAAAACATAATTAAAAAGGTGACAGGATATCCTTGATCGTAAGCCCGAAGTGTGAACTGCGGATCGGTAAAGAAAAAGTTGAAAACCAAAACGCTGACAATAGAAGAAATCAGTCTGTAAATCCGATGTCTTGTAACGACCGAGGTCACAAGAACGCCGAGAACATATACCGTGATGATATTTGCCTCTGCAAATCCCAATTGCCTGAACAGCATTCCTATACAGCTTGCCAAAATTAAAATGGCAACGCTTTTTAAAAGATCGGAAACCGAAAACACGATTCCATTTTTCTTCCTTGCTTTTTTGGCGCGGTATGCGGTGTTTTTACCGTCAGTATCGGGTATGATATGCACATCTAAATTCGGTGCGTTTGCAATCAGTTTTTCTGTAAGAGTAGGTTTAGAAAATATGCTCTTTCGGGTTGCGGAGCTTCTTCCTATCACAATTTTTGAGACTCCCGAAAGCCTTGCAAATTCGGCAATTTGATAGGAAACATCTTCACCGTACACGGTTTCAATTTTAGCGCCTAATTGTTCTGCAAGACGCATATTGCTTCGCAGGCGTTTTACATCTTCTTCAGGCATAACCTGATAATCAGGAGTTTCCACAAACAGCGCGGTAAAAGCGCCCTTAAAGGCATTCGCCATCCGGGCGGCAGTGCGAATTATTTTTGCATTCGACGGTGACGACGAAAGGCATACAAGAATATGCTCATCCGTATGATAATCACTGTGGCTTTTTATTTTTACGGCTTCGGTAAGAAGATTTACCCTGTCTGCACAGCGTCGCAAAGCAATTTCACGAAGCGCCGTTAGATTTTCTACGGTAAAGAAATTCTCTGTAGCACGCTCAGCCTGAGTCGGTCTATAAACTTTGCCCGCTTGCAGCCGTTCAATCAATTCCTGCGGCTCAATGTCAACAAGCTCAACCTGACTTGCGTTATCAAATACCGAATCGGGGATTCGCTCATGTACCATAATGCCCGTTATAGATGCAACGGTGTCATTTATACTTTCAATATGCTGAACGTTTATCGTGGTATAAACGTCTATTCCCGCATTAAGTAACTCTTCAATATCCTGATAACGCTTTGTATGTCGGCACACGGGGGCATTGGTATGGGCAAGCTCATCCACAAGAATTAACTGTGGATGTCTGGCAAGTGCAGCGTCCAGATTAAATTCTGAAAGAGTAATTCCGTTATATTCCGAAACAAGATTCGGAAGACATTCCAATCCGTTTACAAGCGCTGATGTCTGCGGACGGGCGTGGGGCTCAATGTAACCCGCAACGACATCAATACCTCGCCTTTTTGCCGAATGTGCGGCTTTCAGCATTGCATAGGTTTTACCTACACCTGCGGCATATCCAAAAAATATCTTCAAATGCCCGCGATTAAGAGTTTGCTCTTCCTTTTCAATTTGCTTTAAAATCTGTTCCGGGCTTTGCCTTGTTTCGTCCATAAAAACACCTCCTGATTAAAAGAATTTTTTCTTTTTGAAGTAGATGATTTCTCCTATTGCGATAATAAGAGAAACAATAATCACCGACAGATAACCGTATCGCCACTCAAGCTCCGGCATATAAGCAAAGTTCATTCCATACCATCCCGTAATTAAAGTAAGAGGCAGGAAAAAGGTGGTGACGATTGTGAGAATGCCCATAATCTTATTTTGCCGTGCATCCTGCTTTGACTGATAAAGCTCACGAAGCTGAAGCATATTTTCACGAAGCAACTGAACATGATTTTGCAATCTCTCGGCACGGTGGGTAAATTTTTCCCAGTCCCCGGTATCGTCTGCAAATGAAGAACACGCGCGGGATTGAAACAACTCTCCGATATCTGTCAATTGTTCATAGTAAGCATTTAATTCGGACAGCTTTTGCCTGTGTTTTGTAAGCAACGGGAAAAAGTCTGCCGAACCGCCGGAGCCGATATTTTCTTCCATTTTTTCTGTTTCTGACTCGATGTGAGAAAGATAGAGAACATCATCCTCTATCATTTGCTCCATAAACTGCAAAAGAAGATGAGCCGGACTGTTCAGCTCCTGAAACATACTTATCCGTTTGTCTACCCATAATTTCAAATCGCCTACATCTTCCACAAATAAGAGCGACTGTCCCGTCAAATAAAAGCTGAAGGAAAGCTGCGGTGAACGCTGTTCGCTTTTTTGAGGCAGGCGTAATGTTCCGATGATGCAGTTTTTGAAAACCTCTGCTTTACAATAACGAATCGATCCAAGACAGTGAAGAAGTTCTTTATAATACGGTAGTTGTTTTTTACATTCGTGAAATTCCGCCGTACTCATAAATGTAAAAAACGGCTTTTTATCGCCGCAGTTTTGGGCGGCTTGCAGACTCCCGTCTTTTGAATTTATAAAGTATTGCATTACAACTCCCCCTTTCTACTTTTTATTATATCACAAGTATAAAAGTATTTTCTACTTTACATATTCCGCATTGATCACCGCTTGATTTGAAAAGAGAAAATCAGAGAAGCTATTTGCAAAGGCATTATTTGAAGCCTTTTTCCATATCACAGCGGTCTGAATTACGGAAGGATCCAGCGGTTTTATCGTACATCCTGCTTTCTCACAGATAATACTATTTTGCTTTGTAGAAATGATAAGACAGCGGTATGTATCGTCATTTGCAGAAGCATCGTTTTCAATAAAGCCAAAGTCAATGCGATTTTTGTTTAGCTTATCATATATATCCTCTGTATTTCCAAACAGGAAATGAAGCTGACAATTCGGCTTTCCTTTTGAAAACTTTTCAAATAGCGGTATCAGCGAATCCAAGATCATAGGATTATCAAACGCAATAAAAAGGCTGTTTTCTGCAATTTCTTCGTCAATTAAGTGGTGGTTATTTGCTAAAAAATCGTCAAGCCTTTTCATTATAAAGTAACCGAACACAATCATGACAGCCACTGCGCACACTAACAATAATTTTTTCATGCTTTTCGTCTTCTTTCGTAATTTATATGTGAAACCTTTTGTATGTTTTTGGTATCACCCAGCACCAAAATAGTGTTACCCGGTATAAAGCTTGTTTCAGGCACAAAATTTAGATTCATTTTACCGTCGCGTTTAATCGCCATAATATTGATACCGTGCTTTTTACGCACATCTGCTTCAATAACGGTTTTTCCGATCCATTTTTCGGGTACGGCAATTTCAAAAATTGCATGATCGCTGTCCAACTCTATGTAATCGAGGATATGGTCGGCAGTATAGCGGATAGCCGTCCAATCCGCAAGCTGCCTTTCGGGATATACGATTTCATCCGCACCGTTTCGCAGAAGGAATTTTGCGTGTACATCCCGTGTCGCACGGGAAACTATCTTTTTGGCATCCAATTTCTTTAATAGAGATGTCGTTTCAAGCGAGCTTTGAAAATCGACCCTTGTTGCAACGGGCAGCATTAACAGTATGCTGCCTAAAATTATCACAGACAGAAAGCCTAATATAATAATCTGGAACGATGTAATGTGCTTGTGTTTTGGATTTTGCCGTTTTATCATAACGGATACCTTCGCAATCTTAATATCAAATTTAGACTATCTTTGTTTTATCTTAATCTGCATTAAATCGGCGTAAGCAAGATAAAGACGATATTAAGATTGCATAAAGGTAGAGGCGGAAAAGCCGAAACTCTTCCGCCTTAAAACTATTACAGAATTCCGTCCAGCATCAAATTTACTTTAAGAACATTTACTGTTTCTTCACCAAAGATACCTAAAAATCTGCCATCCGTGCATTCATCAATAATTTCCCGCACTTCATCCTCTGTCATATTATTGGCTTTTGCTATTCTTGCCACCTGATATTCGGCAGCAGCGGGGGAAATATGCGGATCAAGTCCGCTGCCGGAACAGGTTACAAGATCAACGGGTATTGTTGTTTCGCCCATATCTGGGTTTGCCGCCTGCAATTTTTCCACACGCTCTTTTACCAAAGCCTCATATTCTTCGCTTGCAGGAGAAAGGTTTGACGGAGAAGCATACATCAGAGTTTTCCCGTTTTCATCCTTGTAGGTTGAAACATCAATGTTCATAATGCGTCCCCACATATGTCCGTCATCTGTATATTGCTGACCGAGCAGCTCACAGCCGTATTTTTTCCCGTCAACCTCTATAATGCTACCATTTGCTTTATCAGGGAAAATGATCTGTGCTATCCCTGTTACAACACCCGTATAAACAATACCGCAAATTACCGTGAAAATCATGAAAATGACAGCCGCTTTCGGCAATATATTTTTTAATGTTTTCATTATAAAACCTCCTTATACCAATCCGAACAGTACAAGCAGCATATCAATCAGCTTAACAAAGATGAAGGGTGCCACCAAACCGCCGAGACCGTAAATTAACAGGTTGCGGGACAAAAGCTTGCCTGCGGGAACCTCACGATATTTCACACCTTTGAGTGCCAGTGGAATCAGCGCAATAATAATCAGCGCATTGTAGATGATTGCCGATAAAACAGCGCTTTGCGGGGAATGAAGTCCCATAATGTTAAGTGCCGAAAGACCCGGATACAGTCCCATAAACAATGCGGGAATAATGGCGAAATACTTTGCTATATCGTTCGCTATGGAGAAGGTGGTCAGACTGCCTCTTGTCATCAAAAGCTGTTTACCGATACGGACGATATCAATAAGCTTTGTCGGTGACGAATCAAGATCAACCATATTTCCCGCTTCCTTTGCCGCCTGTGTGCCGGTGTTCATCGCAACTGCCACATCAGCCTGTGCAAGTGCGGGTGCGTCGTTCGTGCCGTCGCCCGTCATTGCCACAAGGTGTCCTTTGCTCTGAAAATCGCGTATCATTTGAAGCTTGCCTTCGGGAGTTGCTTCGGCAAGAAAATCATCCACGCCCGCTTCTGCCGCAATGGCGGCGGCGGTCATCGGGTTATCGCCTGTAATCATAATGGTTTTTATGCCCATTTTACGAAGATCCGCAAACTTTTCCTTAACGCCCTGCTTGATAATGTCTTTCAGATGAATAACGCCTAAAATCTTATGATTTTTCGCTACAACAAGGGGAGTTCCGCCTTTGTTCGCAATCTCTTTAACGATTCGGTCGCATTCCTCCGAATAAATTCCGCCGCTTTCGGTTACATATTTTTCCATGGTATCTGCGGCCCCCTTGCGGATTTCGTTGCCGTGATAATCGACGCCGCTCATACGGGTTTTCGCCGTAAAGGGAATAAATGTCATGTTCTTGTCGGAAAGCTCTCTGCCGCGAATATTGAATTTTTCTTTTGCGAGAATAACCACGCTTCTGCCTTCGGGCGTTTCATCGGCAAGAGAGGATAGCTGTGCCGCATCGGCAAGATCTTGTTCACTTACACCGTCTACGGGAATAAATGCGTTCGCCTTGCGGTTACCGAGCGTAATTGTTCCGGTTTTATCAAGCATCAATATATCCACATCGCCTGCGGCTTCAATAGCTCTTCCGCTCATAGCAAGTACATTTGCTTGGTTCAGTCTGCTCATTCCCGCAATACCGATAGCGGAAAGCAATGCGCCGATGGTGGTAGGGGCAAGGCAGACAAGCAAGGCTACCAAGGTAGTAACAGAGGTGGGGTTATCAATTCCTGCCTGTTTTGCCGAGAATATGGAGTAGGTATAAAGCGATACCGTAACAAGAATAAAGATAATGGAAAGGGCGACAAGAAAAATCTGCAATGCGATTTCGTTTGGCGTCTTTTTACGGGAAGCGCCCTCGACCATGGCAATCATTTTATCAAGGAAGCTTTCGCCCGCTTCGCTTGTTATCCGCACAACGATCCAATCGGAAAGTACAGTAGTACCGCCAGTTACTGCGCTTCTGTCGCCGCCTGCCTCACGGATAACGGGTGCGGATTCGCCTGTGATAGCGCTTTCGTCTACGGAAGCGGCTCCTTCAATAACCTCACCGTCGCCCGGAATTTGCTCTCCTGCTTTCACAATGACAATGTCGCCTTTTTTAAGCAATGCGGAAGAAACAGCGGTTATCTGTTCTTTCTTATCGGCAGAGGGTATCTTGTGTGCCTCCACATCTTTTTTTGAAGCTCTCAGAGCGTCCGCCTGCGCCTTGCCTCTGCCCTCGGCAATCGCTTCGGCAAAATTGGCAAAAATACAGGTAAACCACAGAATAACTGCGATTGCCAAGGTATATCCGCTTGAAGCGTCCTTTAGTCCGAATAGGGATACAATCCACAGTCCGCTTGTGAGGATCGCCGAAATATATACCAAAAGCATAACGGGGTTTTGCACCTGTGTTTTGGGATTTAGTTTTACAAATGAATCTTTTATGGCTCTGCCGAGCATCTTTTTATCGGCAAAAGCATTTTTATTATTTGATGCCATAACAGTGCCTCCTTAAATAACATTACTGAAAAATTCAGCGAGCGGTCCTAACGCCAACGCCGGGAAGAAACTGAGTGCGCCTATAATAAGGACGATTAAAATCAGCAGGAATACAAACATACCGTTTGTTGTGGAAAGTGTACCTGAGCTTGTTGCAATCTTCTTTTTGCCGGCAAGACTGCCCGCAATCGCCAGTGTTCCTATGATCGGAAGGAAACGGGCAAACAGCATGACAAGACCGAGCGAAACATTCAAAAATACGGTGTTTGCATTAAAGCCGGCAAAGGCAGAGCCGTTGTTACCGCCACAGGAAGAATATGTGTACAGTATTTCGGAAAAGCCGTGCGCTCCGCCGTTGTTTAGGCTATCCGCCACACTCGGAACGACCGCCGCAAGTCCGCTGCCGATAAGAATAGCAATCGGCGTTGCAAGGCAAACAAGCACAGACCATTTCATTTCATAAGGTTCAATCTTTTTGCCTAAAAACTCCGGCGTTCTGCCGACCATAAGTCCGGCTATAAATACCGTCAGAATGGCAAAGGCAAGCATACCGTAAAGACCGCAGCCAACGCCGCCGAAGATAACCTCGCCGAGCTGCATCAGGAGCATTGTCACCATACCGCCGAGCGGTGTGTAACTGTCGTGCATGGAGTTTACAGAGCCGTTGGAAGCCGCCGTTGTAAATGCCGCCCAAGTAGAGGATGTTGCAATACCGAATTGGGTTTCCTTACCTTCCATATTGCCGCCCGCCTGGTTGGTCATTGAGACATTGACACCATCCTGTGCAAGTTGCGGCGTTGCAACCTGTTCGCTGACGGCAATCGTGCCCAGCGCCAGCGCAAGGCATATAAACATCGCCATAAAAATTGCAACGCCCTGTTTTTTATTCTTTACCGCCTTGCCAAAGGTGAAGCACAGCGCCGCAGGAATAAGCAAAATTGAAAGCATTTCAATCAAATTTGTAAAAGCATTCGGGTTTTCGAGCGGATGAGCGGAGTTAGCGCCCATATAACCGCCGCCGTTTGTACCCGTTTGCTTAATGGCGACCTGGCTTGCCGCAGGACCCATAGGTACAAACTGTTCGGTAACAATTTCGGCGTCTTCTATTTTTTTGCCGTCAACTGTTACGGTATTTGTATCAAGGTCAATTTCGGCGTTTTCAAGAATTTCGCCGTCTGCGCTTACCGCAATCGGTTCAACGAGCGATACGGTTTCAGCGCCTTTCAGGTTCTGAATCACGCCGCCGCCCACAAGGCAAAGGGAGATGATAAGATTCAGCGGAATCAAAATATGAATGATGATTCTTGTTATATCAACCCAAAAGCTGCCTAATCCATCGGCTTTTACTTTTATAAATCCCCGTATCAGGGCAAACAGCACGGCAATACCCGTAGCTGCGGAAACAAAGTTCTGCACGGTAAGTCCGAGTGCTTGGGTCAGATAGCTTAATGTGGACTCGCCGCTGTATGCCTGCCAGTTTGTATTGGTTACGAAACTGGCTGCGGTATTAAAGGACAAATCCCATTTTACACCCGAAATCCCCTGCGGATTTCCGGGAAGAACTCCCTGCAAAATCTGAAGCAAAAACAAAAAAATAAGTCCGATGCCTGAAAAAATCAGAACGGAAACGGCATATTTTTTCCAGTTCATTTGCTCGTCCTTTTTGACGCGCATAACCTTATACACAGCGTTTTCACAGGGCGTTAGAATTTTGGAAAGAAAGGTTTTCTCTCCGTTCATTACTTTCTTGATATAAGCGCCGAGCGGAATCGCCAAAACAATAAGAACGGCAAGATAGAGTATGTATTGTATTACCGCACTCATTTTTGCTCATCCCCTTTCATCAGTATGTAAACATAGTAGATCAGCAGTGCCGCAGCACAAAGACCGATAAATCCGATTATAATATTCATAGTCTTACCTCCTTGTTTGATATTTTAACAGCAAAAAGATTAAATCGGGATTAGCAGAATATACAGCACATTAAAACTATATTAAGACGCTTACAGCCATCCGAAAATCAAAGCAATCGGAACCGTAATAATTACGGTGAAGAAAAACACGGCAGCGAGAACACAAATCGGCATACCGATAAATACCGCAAAAAAGGACAGATACGGATGCTTGAATGCGAAATGTTCCGCCCGTGCTTCAATGCGCTTATCAAATTCGTGTATAGCTTTAAATATGGTTGACATATTTAATTCCTCCTTACGCTTATAATGACTATTGGTTTAAGTGAATTCAAATGAATGTTCATTTGAATTCACTCGATATTCATTGCAATGGGCATAGTCAAATTTTCTTTGAAAATTTGCTCCCAAATCAAAGATTTGGGGGCGAAATAGTGCATTTAAGCACTGTTTCGACCACCTATGACAGTTATAGATTAGCACAGGAGAAATAAAAACGGGAAAAAGACCTCATTGATTACTGTTAAGAAAAAATAAAGCCTAAATTAGCGGAACATACCTACCAAAAAGGAAAGCGGCGACAGAAAGAATAGAATCTTCCTGCCGCCGCTTTTTGCTAATTTATAAAGAATAATTGATATTAAAAAATCAGCGTTACGGAGAATAATCGCCGTAACGCTGAAAATTTTATAATCTTTCAAGGATTAGTGTGTCTTTGTATCGTTCATCTGTAAACACCTGTGGGAAAGGCTGCCCCTTTGTGGTGTCTTTGTAAGCGTTTACCCACGCATACTTAACGACCTCTTTTACACTTTGATTGATTGCTTCAAAGTGTTTCGTAGCACACTTTATTTTGATTCGTTCATCATCATTAAGTCCATCAGCTTCCTTATCCCATTTTGTTTCTGCGATAAAATACATAGCAAAGTTCTCGTTGTCCTTTTGATAGACAATCGCCCAGTCAGGAGAGTAATTTCCTGCCGGAGTTTCAAGAACAAAACCGCCTTTTTTGAGCTTAGTGTATAGCATTACATTCGAATCATCGTCAAGAGCTTTTGCAAACTTCAATTCACCTTCACTGTCAAACTTATATTTCAAGTTCATAGCTTTTTTATGAGCTGGATTTGGCGTGAATAGATATTTAATCTCGTCCTCGTTGACAATCTTATCTACCTCGAAAATATCCTTTTCAAGAGCACCAACACCCTCAATCGGTTCGGCAGTCAAAAATTCCTTACTCTTGAATTCTTTAAGCAGCTTGTTAATTGTTTTTATCGCTTCTTCAAGATAGTCCTGATTGTTGATTTTGTTCCTTGCTTCTGCTGATAAACCTTTTATTATCCTGATAATAGCTAATCTCGGCAGCATTGTATTTGCCATTATTACATTTACAAGGTCAAACAAAGGCTTCGGCTCATAGGTAATTGTATGGGTATCGCTATCTTCAACCTGCTTTTGTGCATTATCCATCTTCATTTTTCGGGAATCGTTGAAATCCACCTCGGCTTTTGTTATCTCAAACTGAATAAAATCATTCTTGCGTAAGAGTTGGTTTTCAATTCCGGCTGTTGCCCTATGTATAAACTCGTCCTTGTCGAGTTTGTAGCGATATACAGAACGCTTTTGCAAGATTGACAAGAGCTTTTGATACATATTGTAAAACTCTGCTTCGGTTACATATTTCTGCGTTTTGTTTTCAAAGGGCGGCTCGTCACCATTAGCAATTTCAATCTTTTTGCTGCCTTTTTCCTTCATTGCCTTTACAAAGGTTTCTTTTATCATTTCTGCGTGTTCAATAAGAACAGGATCATTAAATTCAATATTGGTAAAGTCAACCTCTGATGTTTGCATAATAATTTTGCCTGATTTATCTACCTTGACATATTCGGAAGCAACAAGCTCACGCTTGAAAGCGTCATAAGCGTCCTCGACCTTATCTTCGGGTACACCTGCTTCAATAATAGTCCGTTTGATAATATCAGCGGTAACTTCCTCTTTGTTGAATCCTGATGACTGATTATAGTCATTCTGCAATGAGTCTGCAAAGTGGTCATAGTAATCATTTGCTACGATTGTCAGCTCATTGATAGCACTGTCATAACACCTTGCTCCAGATACATCAACAGGTAAACGCAAGCCACGTCCGACCTCTTGTTTTTTTGCAATGTCGCTGCCTGTTTCCTTGATAGTAACGAGAACAAAAACATTCGGGTTATCCCAACCCTCACGCAAAGCAGAGTGTGAGAAGATAAAGGATAACGGCTCATCAAAGCTAATCAGCTCATCCTTCTTGTTGAGAATGAGGTCAATTCCTCTGTCAACATCTTCCTGAGCCTTTGCTTTCAGCTTGACATCTTCATCGTCAATATCGCTATTCCAGCCCTCTACATCAACAGCCTTATGGTTTTTATCTACCGCAAAATAGCCTTCTCTAAATTTAGCGGCTGGAACATCAGAATTTAGTATTGCAAATTCTTTAGGATATTTGCTTAAAACAGCTTGGTCAATCAAATTGGGTTGGGAGCGTATCTTATCAAATACCCGATCAAAAATCTTTAGGTATGTACCTCTGCCGTCACCCTCGTTGCTTCTGACCTTGCCAACGGAATCGACAAAGAATAGAGTAAGTACCTTAATTTTCTTTCCGCTGCTTAAAATCTCAGCTTGCTTTTGAATATGAGATTTAATTGCAATCTCCATTTGCTTCTCGACAGCTACATCGTGGTCAACTTCGTCGTTACTTTTGCCCTCTGAAATATACAACGTGTCACCGTCGCTTGTGCTGATTTGAAGGTCATCGTACTTTCTCGGTTGTGCTGAAATATACCAATTACGATACTGCGGTAAACCGCCCGACAATTCTTCCAATGAAGCGTTGTTATCTACATCAAACTTCATACATTTGATGTCCCTACCTTGTGTTTTGCTGAATATCTCTATACGGGCTTGAAGCTGCTTATCAAGAAATTTGACATAGCGGATATATGGGTAGTTCTTCGGTGTTAAGCTGTGTATGGTAGTGACCTTGATTCCCTTGACAAGTTTCTTTTGATAAGCGTCATAGGAATCCAGCTTATAGATAGGATTATAAAGATTTTTATGTGTTGCGGAATAGCGGAGTATCATCGGAGGGTTAAGCTCCTCAACGGCAGCAAGGGAAGCACTTTTCTTCTTACCATTACCGTCCATCTTTTGCGGCTCGTCAATTATAACGATAGGAGCAATATCCTTAATATCGTCCCAAATAACAACGCCGTTTTCGCTTTCTTTTCTCAAGCGGTTACTTTCTTTGTTAAAGGAATGGTTAGTGATAATCATAATTGAAAGGTCGGTACTTTCAATTAGTTTAGAAGTAACCGTTTCCGGCGTTACGTTTTTATCAAAGACAAAGCAACGCTCGTTGAGATCTATGTTGTTGTATTTCGGCTTGAAATAATCAGCAAAGGTTTCGATTGATTTTTTAACGCCAAGCAGTATAGGGTTTGACGGCACGACAATAATAAACTTCTTGAATTGTCCGCCGAATTCACTCCAAAGGCGCAGGATCGTTTCAAGATATACAAAGGTTTTACCCGTTCCTGTTTCCATTTCAATGGTAAACTGCGGAATAGCACCTACAATCTTATTATCCTTGAATAATCCGTTGCGATACTGAACACTTTGTAAGTTATTCAGCAATCTGCTCGTAGAGCTAAAACGCACATTAGCTTCGGGACGTGCATTAAGCAAACTCTCCTGTGTCCTCGCTGTGCTGTAAATACTGCTGACGGATTGACGATCTATACCTTTGAGTAAATCTATAACGGAGTTCATCGCTTCTTCCTGATAACCAAGCTCCTCTATTTGAAATCTTATCTTATCGCTCAAAGCACTCAACTCCTTAAATAAATTCTACGGTATAGTTATTGTATTTGCTTTTTCGTTCTTCTTCGGTTTGATGATTAGCAATCAGCGCTGACAAACGTCTGAATGATACATCTTTCAGCTCTATATCATCATTGAAAGCACTGTCACGCAGAACAAACTTTGCTGGGGTAGGCTCAATAGCCGCAAGACGTTTAATAAGCTGTTCGTCGATTTCCGGCTCCAAGCACACTACTACAGCGTCAGCAAATATGTATGTTCTGTCGCTTACTGATGATAACTTTTCAATGGGTGTAGAAAGAGGAATATCAAACTGACGGAGCATTACTTCGTAAACCACATCAATATCGGTATATCCTTTATTAAAATCAATCCGGTCTTTATCAGAAATAGAGTTGTCCATATCTGCAAGCGTGAGGACTTCATTATCATCTGCCGTATTCCATTTGATGTTAGTATCTGTAACCTTAAAAACTTTAAATCCCATATCGAATTTTGCTGAATTAAATTCTTCTTGTAGCGATTTGATACTTCGCCTAATCCTTTCTTTGCCTATTTCACAAATCGTTTCTAATCCTTGATTATAGGCTTCTTTACACGATTTTTTTGCTTTTTTTACTCCGTTTGAATCAGTTTCATAAGTGCGTTCTGGAAGTTGAACCATTATGTATTTCCTATTTCCATCAGTTTCTATGTTTTCTCGCATAACTGCGTGTGCCATAGACGAAGAACCTGAAAAGAAATCTAATACAAAACTATTTTTATCAGTTGCAAGTTTTAAGATTCTCTGTAATAATTTAATAGGTTTTTTACCATTAGGAAACTCCATATTACCTTCTTTGGTAAGATTATTGTAATCTATATCATCCCACAAAGATGTTATTTTATCGAGATAGTAATACTCCCCGTCAACTTTTTCGACGCAATCCGATAAAAACATCATCATTCTTCTTTGTTCCCCTTTATAGAGGATCTCAATAGAATTACCTGCGTTTTTGCCCTTAATCGGCGTGTACTCCAATCCGTACATAGGATAATCATACCCGTCTGTTTGTTTAATCACCGTTTGCCTAACACTACTCTGTGCATTAGTGGTTTGAAAAATTTTGTCTGCATAATTATTATAAACATCTTCAACTGCAATATTGTTTTCTTTTGCAAACGAAGTAATTGATTGAGTTTTAAGGATACGATAGCCATAAAACTTCATTCTATTCTTTTCATCGTTTTTTAATAAAACTTTTTCTGATAATTCCGTTACAATTGATGTGTATTTCCAACTTTTTCCTTCAATTTCATAGCTTTTGATTCTATCAAACAATTTTGTTTTCAAATAAACAGGATTAAACATAATCTCGCTTTTATTTTTCGCCCAAATACAAATAAATTCTGTCGCATCTTTTAGGCTTTTTCCTTCTGAACTGCCTGATACACCACCAACCTTAGTTTTTACTGTAACTGCATTAATAAAATTATTATCTCCAAAGACAAGATTTCCAACTTTAATTAAGTTTTCAACCTCATTATCATCAATTGAAACAAACACTGCACCATCATCGCTTAATAATTGTTTTGCTATCAACAATCTTGGATAAATAATATTAAGCCAAGCCGTATGGTATTCAGCATTGTCTTTTGAGTTTTTTTGTAGCCTTTCCTCATCAATAATATCTCCAGATAATCTTGCAAGTTCCTCTTTTGTGAGAAGGTAATCATCTTTATATAACAAATCCTCTCCTGTATTGTATGGAGGATCAATGTATATTAGTTTTATTTTACCTTGATAGTTACGACGGAGTAATTTAAGAGCTTCAAGATTATCGCCCTCTATATAAAGGTTTTCTGTCGTGTCTGGATTCAAACTATCTTCCGGCTTGTATTTTAGAGTTCTGCCAAACAAATCAGCCTGTGCTTCTTTTTTTGCCGCTTGCTTACCTGCCCAAGTAAATTCGTAGTGTTCACTTGATACTTGTGGAAATTCGCCCATTTCTTCTTTTAAGGCAGTGAAGTCAACTTCACCGTCCTTGATAGCTTCGGGGAAATACTGACCGACAAGGGATAAGAAAAGCTCTGTGTTAGTCTTTTCTACCGTTTCCTCGCCGAGTATTCCTTCGGATATTCTATGATAATCGTTCATTTTTTACCTCCTCAATCGTCGTCTGAATTGCTGTTGTTTATATCTCCAACAACTTTTAATGCGGTTAATGCTACTGTTCCAACAACCGCACCTACGCCTAATACTTTTTCTCCAATGTCCTTGCCTTGCAACCAACAACGCTTACAAACAAGGTCTTTGTTGTTGAGAATCTTTTTATGACAGAAAAAACAGCGCTTAACTTCATCTTTCTTCTCGTTGCTCATCTATGTCCTCCGTTTCTTCCGCTATATCATCATTGTTATCCTCTACACTTACGGCTTTGGCTTCAATAAGAAACACATCATTTTCCTTTTGCTCAATCAAAAGTTGCAAGGAATCCAGAGCCGTTATAGTCTGCTTTGGCATTTCAAGCCAAAAGTCAACATTATCTTTGTGGTATGGGAATAGGTCGTGTATAACCTCGGCTGCTGTATATTCACTTCCAATCAATGGCGTATTTGCCATTTTATCAAGATGGAATTTATACTGTCCGATAACGGCTTTAGCGTCATCGTACCTCTCCAAATGCTGTAACAAGTAAACCTCAACCGCTACATATTTGGGGATCATCAGCATATCTTCATTGATACGCCCTAATATGTCATCGGCATATTTAAGATTACCTGTAAAGAATTCTTTGATTTTATTCTGATTAGGTTTGAGATCAGATTCAGCTAAACGCTTCACTTCCGCTTCAATGTCAGCGTATAAAGAGTTTAAGCCCTCCAACAAATATGTGTCCGCCTGCTCAAGAAACTGTACTTTTCTTTCGGGATTGTTTATCGCATTCAAAAACTTCGTCCTTGCATTGATAAAAGGCAAGCTCAAGCTCTGACGGCGATTAAACTCAATTTCATATTTGAGGTCTTGGCTGATTCCCTTCAATTCAGACGAAATCTGTCGTAGGGAGTTTTGCATTGACAAAGAGCCTACATCGGACAACATTTCTTTCGGATTGACGGCTTTCTTCATCGTAAACCATTTTACAATATGTTCGTCTTTATCCAATATAGCAGGACGCATATTGCCAGCAACTTCCTTTGATTCACCAATATGGTAAATGCCTTTCTTCAAACCGTCAATTATATCTTTACCAAAATGCGAATAATCAGCTACCATAACACCCATATCATTGATGTCAAAACCAGCTTTAATTGCAGCAGCAAAACGTCCGAACATAGCGCCGAAGTCAATCATAACATCTTGCCATTGATAATTCGTATGAATATTCTCACCTATATCATCAAGAAACAAATCAAAGAAGTTTGACATTTCAAGAAGGTCTGTCCCGTTCTTATCTTCGTCCGTAGCAAAGATATTCAATATAGGCTTATCTTCTAATGGGGTAATTGCGTTATTATCACTCATAGTTTTTTTACACCTCTTATTTCTTGCACCATTCCTTATATGATATATGTTTTCCTTCGGGTAATTGCCATAAACATTCACCCTTGTTCTGATAGAAGTCTATTAATTTGTATTCCGCAGATGCCAACCTTTGCATATCTCGGTTATAATCAGCTTCAGTACAATTACCTTTTTCGTATGGCACTTCTTTTAAAAGCCTGATATAAACTTTCTGTCCGTTCTCTTTTGCTTCATTTAGCATTGGGTTAGTATGACAACCTTTACTGATTCTTACAAGGTGTCCATCGTCCTTAAACATACGTCTATACAAGTTTTCAGCTTTACCGACATAAACACAAATCTCAGGGCTATCCTTTCCTAAAAAAATTCCATATATCCCACGCACCGGAGGATCATATTGTAGAAATTCATTGTCAAGTTTAATAAACGATTGCTCGTTATACCATTTTACCGTTATATTATTATTCATTTCACATCAATACCTCTAATTCTTTTATTAGACTTTTGATTTGTGTGTTGTACTTACTTTTCTCAGCTAAAGTCTTTGAACGTGCAGCAGAGAGCTTTGCCGCTTTTAGTTGACGAGCTAACGGGAATACTTTTCGGGAACGTTCATCATCATACCATAGCTTTTTGTTGTCAAGCAATTTATCTTCTGAGGCAAATAAGCCTTGATTACTAATAAGATACGCCTTTGTCATCATCTCAACATAAAAAGCGTGCTTATTATTTCGATTGAGAATGGTGTCATAATCTATGTATAGATTAAAGAGCGTTTTGGTATCGTTCTCAAACTCAAGAGGAAGTTTTGATGACAGATATTCATTTTCAATTACTATTTGTTTTTTGTCTTGCTTATTCAAACGCTTATCAGCAAAGCTGTATTGTTCATCAACGCTGTCTGTAAATTCAATAACGCAAAGAGGATTGATGCACTTCTGAACGATTGCAGCCACATACTGAGCTTGCTTAAGTGTAGTAAGAGTTATCCGCAGGAACATAATAACTTGACAATTATAATCGTCGTTTACCAAATTCGGAATGTCAAATCCTTCGATCTGATAGGTAAGCCGTATATCTTTTACCGCTGTTTCAAATCGCTTTTTGTCTGCTCCGGTCAATCCTCCACCAAGCACAAAAGTCACTTTCGCTATATTTGCATCTTTCTTATACTTTTCGGGTAATGAAAGCATACTAATTCTCCTTACGCACGATAATGAATGATACCAATTCAAAATCGTCGCTCGTCTTATCAGCAAATTCGTTTTTGAATCCGCCGAAGTCAAAGAGCGTAAAACCTGCGTTATCTTCTTCGACTTTTTGGATTGAGCCGACCACCTTATTAAGTAAGGCTGAATATCTGCTCATATCTTTGGTATTGCGTGTTTCTTTGAGAAATGCTTGAACAAGCGGCTCGTTGACAGTATTCATTCGATAGCATAGTCCTCGAAAACGCTTTAGCAATTCACGAGCCTGTGTGCTTTTATAAACAACTTCGCCATCGTCAGAAACAAAGGAAAGATAGTACGGGAAAAGAGAGCTATCAGAGTTCGGCTTTTCTTCATTGTTCTTATACTTAAAGCAGAATAGCACACCGTTCTGATCTATTCCTATTTCGTTTGCCTTTGCTATAGAGTAGATTCCTCTCGGTACTTGCTCAAGCTCTTTGTGAGCTTTGATATACTGTGACAACTCATATATGTATTGATTCATATTTAAATCAGTAATAGATATAGTGTCGCTTGCGTCATCAATATCAATAACTTCGTTACGCAACTTCTCCATTTGTCGTGTACGGAAGCTAATATCGTTCATTTCAGGACTTAACAAATTATCATCACCTGTTGAAACGATATTTGACTGCACCATCTTATTCTTTACTCTGCTTTCAAGACCAAGATACTCATTCAAATCCATAGCAGGAAAAAAGTTAATCAGCTTAATCTGTGTATTACGGCTGCCAATTCGGTCAATACGTCCAAATCGTTGAATAAGGTTGACCGGATTCCATTGAATATCATAGTTAATTACGGTATCGCAATCCTGTAAGTTTTGACCTTCCGAAATACAGTCAGTTCCTATTAAAACGGTTATCTGTCTATCTTCCGGCACATTGCCGTTCTTTGAAAGAGGGGAAAAGAATGTCAATACCTTATTAAAGTCAAAATCAAGTTGTTTCCCATTCGGCTTTGTTGGTTTGTACTTTTGAGGAATAGTAGTGCGAGGTTTATCGGATCCGCTAACTATACCCGTATAATAACCCTGTTTTAGCAATTCCTCGGAAATTGAATCATATAGATAATTTGCAGTATCGGCAAATGCTGAAAAGATAAGTATTTTTTTGTTGCCTTCGTTTACGGGAGTATTCTTTATCTTATCCTTAACAATTTTTCTTAACTCAATTATCTTTTCATCACGATGATTTTCAAGTATTTCCTCAGCTTGATTGATAAGAGTTTCGATAATGCTTTTATCAAGATATAGGTCGTTCAAATATGCCTGTTTATCAAGATGCGCTACCTTAATATCCAACTTGTAATCTAATGAAGTTTCTTCATCGTCTGAATAAACTTCATCAGTTAATTCGGTAGCATTGCCTTTAAGTAAAGAGATATAGTTATCTATTCTGCCATTCTGCCTTTTTAATGTTTGACAAAAAGCATACACCGAGCTTTCCAATCTCTTAAACAGATTAAACATCTGTAGTATCTTGGTGGTGTTTTCACGTCCTTCCTGCGTGAATACAACTCTGCCTTTATGTATGGTTTGGTATTTTTCCTGATACATAGCTTGATACTCACGCTTAATATATCTCATAGGCGTGTATGCCGCAAGCAGCAAATCTTCCAAAGTCATTAGTGTTTCTTTGAAATTCAGCAGTTTGCGTTCAGTATCAATATTAGGGTTATATGTACTGACAGGCAACTTATTTGGAAATGTGCCTATATCGTCACTATTATAATAATTGGTAATATGTTTGCGGCTTCTGCTTATTGTCAATAATTCAAGTAAATCGAAAAAGTCTTTGGGCAAAGAATCGTACAATTCTTCTTTGGAAGTGCTGCCGTTTTTCTCCCACGCATTGAATACCGCCGAAGCCTTACGCAATGTTTGTGAAATACTTTCAATTCCATACTTCTCGTATGCATCGTCCTGATCTCCCGTTATTAAACTGATTTGATTTTTTAGGTCTGTCAAACTATTATTCACAGGCGTTGCGGAAAGTAGCAAGACTTTTGTATGTGTTTTCTTTTTGACAACAGTTTCAAGTAAACGCTGGTATCGTGTTTCGCTTTCTTCTTTTTCTGTTCTGTTACGGAAGTTATGAGATTCATCAATAACAATTAAATCAAATCTGCTCCAATCAAAACGCTCAAGGTCAATACCACTTCTTGAAATACCTGAGTATCTTGATAGGTCAGTATGACATAATACCTTGTATTTTATAACATCATCAGCAAGCGGATTGTCTTCATAGTCATTATCACGATATGAATCCCAATTGTTATAAAGCTTTGCCGGAGTTAAAACAAGAATATTATCTTGTCTATCAGAAAAATACTTGATTACAGCTAATGCTTCAAATGTTTTTCCAAGTCCGACACTATCGGCTATAATACAACCATTGTACTTGTTTATCTTTTCAATGGCATATCTAACCGCCTCTTTTTGGAAATCAAAGAGCATATTCCAAATTATACTGTCCTTAAAGCCGGAATTATCACGCTCAAATCGCTGTACAGATTCATCAATCTTATTACCGTACAATTCATTGAGTGTAAAGTAATATGCAAATTCAGGACTATGTTCTTTATATACATACGCTAAACTATTGAGGAGTTCGTCTTTAAAATCATAAGTGAGCTGATCGGATAACCATATACGTTCAAATTCATTCTTGAAACGCTTTATTTGAGCGCTATCCATTTGGCTATCAATAATAGAATTGAAATTGATGCTCTGCTCTGTTCTATGCTCGTTCAATTCTAATGAAGATGTGCCGGACATCATAAAATCTTCATCAATGATTAAAATATTCAATCCAACTTTTGCACGAGGATTAAGCCTGCGTATTTCCACGTTTTTTGAAATGAAGTCGTGCATTGATTTTGCTTTTGCAAAATGTGTCAGTTCATTTTTCTCTACAATGTCATACTCATTGTAGAGCGTGTCATTAGGATTCATTTCAAACTCTCGTGCGACTTCTTCTTTAGGGAGTTGCTGATTCCCCCTTATGATTAGATATATCCGCCGCACGTTTTTTAGACTCTGCTCAAGCACCGAAAAAACTGAGAGAGTTAGTTTGTCGTTAAGTATGTAAATATCTGCATTTTTCTTTTGTTTAAGAACATTCTTGACTTGTTCTATGTATTCATTCGTCGCAGACATATTTAGTTTTCACCAACTTTTATTTTGTTATAATATTTATAAATTCTAATCGTTCTCTCGTATCTGCTTAATTCATCAAATCGACTATTCCATAAAGCGTTCTGCTTTTTATCTCTATCTTTTTATTTATTAGCTTCGGGTATTTCTCATTTTTTCCTCAAAAATCCGAACTTCACTTTGGCAATTTAGGGAAAAACCATATACATAATAGCAATTTGTTTGTCCAATAAAACGGTCTTTGGTGGCAAGCTGAAGGAAAGTCGCTGATTTTGATACTTTTTAACAAAACAAATCGATTTTATACTATAATTATCTATATTTTATCATAATTCTGTGTTATATTCAATTATTCTTTTTAATGATTTACTAAAATCTTTTAAAAGTCCTCGAATTCGTTGCAAGAACTTTAATCTATCCTTCAATTATGAAAACAGAAACATGTTTCGCTTTTGCATAGTTAATAGTATTTCGAGTTCCTCCGGCTTTGCCGTTATATACTGAAATTACTCTATTTGAATGATTTACCATCCACTCATTACGAATTCGGAGGCAAGATGGCGTGTATTTATTAGAGATATATTTAACCAAATCAGCTTTCTCCATCACCTTTTTATAACGATTTTGCCAATCTCGTGACCATCGTGTTTCAAATCCTTCATACGGAGAAGCACAAATTAAATGTAGTTCCTTATTCTTTTTGCGGAGCTTCAAAACAATTTCAGCCGCCCAAATATCCACACCTCTTGCCATACCCGTTATAAATGTAGTAAAACCGTTTTCTATTGCCAATTCAATCTCTCGTTCTAATTCTCTGATGATTTCTTTATCTACCAAAAACAGCTTTTCTGGTCTATGTCCTGTAAAACAGCATCTATGTAATTTCATTTCTTGTTGTGTCATTCGTAATCACCTCATTAGTGTATTTTTAATAATTATAGCACAAATTCATACTACTGTATGAATAATGGTCGCTAAATTTCAATTTATTATCATACACCTGTGGGGTAAAATAGTAACAGAGGTGAGAATAATGGACGCAACAGAAAAAATTAAATTCCTGTTAGATGAAAAAGGTTGGTCTGCCTATCGGCTGTCAAAAGAATGCGGATTGTCCGCTAACACTATTCTCACTATGTTAAAACGCAACTCTGTCCCGTCAATAACTACATTAGAATCTATATGTAAAGCATTTGGCATCACTATCTCTGAATTTTTTGCAGAGGGCGAATTGATTGAAGTTTCAGACGATACACGAGAATTGTTAAATTATTGGTCAACACTATCGCAGCGCCAAAAAGAAAACTTACTAAATTTCATTAAAAACTATGACAAATAAAAAACGAGGTTTGCCCGCAAGGACAAACCTCAGATTTTTTTAGTAAGCCGGAGCGCCGTAACCAAGTATTTCGTAATGGCCTATCGGATATGAGTTTTCCTGACAAGCGTCGCTGGAATTACCTTCTATTGTGTAAACTCTGCCACTCTCCACTTTTTCTACGATTCCCGTGTGGTCGGAATTGCCGTCAAGTCCGTCGGATGCCCAATCGAAGAAAATAATCATCCCTGCCTGTGGCTCCTCTGTACCGTCGAGCCATTCTCCTTTGGTCTTAAACCAATTAACACCGGTATCGCATACGGAGTATTTCGGGATAAGGTTGTTTTCTATATATCCGCACTCGTTGGCACACCATGAAACGAAGCAGGCGCACCATTCGACACGGGAACTAAAGCCGTACCAGCTCCAATACGGCTGACCGCCAACATTGCCGAGTTGTTCCTGCGCCACCTTGACTATGTCACTATCCGAGCTTGAAATCCCGTGAAGGACGGAGAGCCATAAAGAGTTGTTCTCGTCCGATAATAGCTCTCGGCACATTTCCTTTTGTTCGTCTGTAAAGCTCTTGTTGTTCATAATCGTTTCAAGATCAATGTGGCTTGTGGTTATATACAAGGTCGTTTTTTCAACATCTTTTTCCTTTTTGACCGTATTGCCGTTCTCTTTCACCTCGACGGTTTCTTTTACGGTTTTCTTTTCTGTATGGGATTCAACTTTGTTCATTTCCCAGAACAGTTTACGCAAATCTTCTTTTTTACCCTCGTCCATCGTCGCAACCTCCTGCGCCTCATCAGGATTCGCAGGATTCAGATCAGCCATATTTTTATCCACAGCGTAGATAGCAATAACTTCTTTCCACTCTGCTCGTGAGCCTGACATTTCAAGAATATCGTAGGTATTGTCGTTCTTAATATCCTCAATTTTTTGATTGTATTCCTCGTTGATTTCCTGGACGGCAGTCTGCATTGTAACGCCTGTTCCTGAATCCTCGCCCGAAGCGAATATTCCAAAGCAGGAGCAGACAATTAACGCTATAGGGCAGATAACGATGATAATCACAACAGCTACCCAACCGCCTGCGGCAATAGCTGAGGCTAATGCCTTAATTCCTGCAATGATTGCCTTTATTGCCGCTATTGTCGCTTTGACTGCAACTTTCGTCGCCTGAACAGCCGCTTTTTCAGCCGCCCTTGCCGCCTGTGCTGCTTTCTGAGCCGCCTTTGCAGTTGCTTGTGCTGTTTTCTGTGCGGCTTTTGCGGCTTGCTTTGAAGTTTTAATGGCTGTCTTTGAGGCTTTTTCTGCGGTTTTAACTGATGTCTTTACTGTTTTAGCTGTTCCTTTCTGCGCAGTTTTCACTGTTTTTCTACCTGACGAGCGTGCTGATTGCTTAACTGCCTTTGAGGTTTGCTCAACTGTACGAATACTTTTTCGCCCTCCGTTGAATGCTTTGGAAGATGTTGTTCTGACAGATTTTTCAGCGGATTTTTTGGCAGCATTTTTAGATGATTTCTGAACAGAATCCTTAACTGCGTTTTCAGCTTTATTCTGTGCTTTGTTCTCGATACGCTGTTTCACCTTATTCTTGACCATTTTAGCTCCGTCTTTTGCATTTACGAGCTGTTTTTTAGTCTGACGGGCAGTTTCTTCTGCCCCTCGCTTTGCACCTGATTCCATTCTGTCAGTAGCATATTCATTAGCTGAATACTCTTCCGCTTCAACAGAATGCTCGGCTTTATCTTTTGTCTGTATATATGCAGATTTCATACGACCGGATGCAATCTTTGCCTTGTCGAGCGTTTTGATTGTACCTTTATTTTCTTTCTTAGTTTTAATATCGGGCAAATTATTACCTCCTTCAAAAATGTTTAACGCAAAATAAAAACTCTGACTGGTGTTTCTCCAATCAGAGTTTTTATAATGTTATTTAGTTTGATAAACTGAAATCTGTAGATATCTTTTACTTAGATAAAATATCAAATTTTTGTCTTACAATCTCAAAATCAGCCTCAATTATAGCGTGATCTGGAAAAGGATCGACTATATAATCATACACATTCTTTCCATTAATATCCTTCCCTTTATACTGTTGAAAATCCGTCCCCCAAATATACACACTTTTTTCTTTGTTAACAAACGTTCGGTCATAGTCATACAACCTACTAATTCTAATAGCGTGTCCTCTCATGAAAAAGTGATCCTCTGGAAAAGAAAAATCTCCCTCATTATCTTGGTAGATGCTACCACCTGCTGGGGTATGCATTTCAAATCCATAGTATTTTGCTAACTGTTTTATTTTAGTCAAACACCAGTCTTCATCTTCAAATCCTCTTCGATAGTTATTAAAATCTCCAACGATAATGATATTTTCATCATGTTCTACAGATTTTAAAACAATATCAAATTCGTTCTTTTTTTGTTTATTGGTTATGTTCATTGTATGAATACGCATACCTACAATTACAATGTTTTGTTTTGTTTCTTTATGAATACACCGTATTTCCAAATGGTCAGGGTAAGTATGATTCTCAGAAAGAAAACTTTTGACACATTCTATTTCAAAATAGTCCTTTCTAATTGCTATGGTAACTTCATTGTTTCCGACATCCGTGTTATTGCTGCAAAACACATAATACTCATTTCGATTAAATATATTGCGGTATTCCTTATTCCAATTTGGTATATTAAAAGAGGTCTCCGTCAAAGCAATAATATCCGCTTCTTTTTCTTGAATAACCGTCTTAATCCAAGTTGGCATATTCGTTTTTGAGCGCCCATTCCTATGATTAATATTCCAACCAATAATTTTCATATTTTTCATTCCTTCGATTCATAACGCATTTAATATCCTAAGTTTCATAATAAAAATAGGAATTTAGCACTTCAGAAATTCCGCTTTATTTTACTAAAATTATATCACTCTTGTTCAACTTTGTCTATGATAATTTACTTACACCTTTTCGTCACAACGACAAGTCTGCCATTGTCGTGTGTGTATTCGCAGGTGGAAAGCGTTAGTAGCTTATCGCCGTATTTTGCAGTTACGCCTGTATCATAGAATGAAAGTTCCTTGCATTTGCTCACAAAGTTGGAAAAATGCTGTGGGTCATAGGAGTTGACAAACTCATAATATTTGAATGAATTTTTATCTGTTTCATCAACAGGAACGGCGAACACGGCAAGTATGTCATAGGTTGCTTTCCTGTCGAGCGTATCAAAGCTGACTTGCTTGTGAGCTTTCCAAAAATCCTTACTTCTGAAAAGCTCAAGATTTGCGAACATTGAGCCGTCATTCATATGATGAGCGTAGATTATAACATTGTCAGACGGAGTTCTGACATCACAATTCGCCTGAACATAAGGGCAGCCGTAAACGGAATGATTTTTATAAAAATCTCGGTTGAGATAATAGTCAGGCTCGTTTGGCGTCTGCATAACAGGATAATTGATATTTGTTCCGTCAATTTTTATCCAACCTACCATATCGGGGTTATCGGCAAAAGTCATTGTGTCAGTATAACTTTGAGTGTTACTATTACCTCTGCCTCCGTCCTTGTATTCCGTATACGGATTGACAGCCGCTTCACTTGCGGAAACGGCTGTGATGTCCTCCGTAGCCGAAACTTCCTCGGCTACGGTTTCATACATCTTTTTATTTTCCTCTGATTCAATTCTGTCCTTGATATGAAAATAGGTGCTGACACCGCATACAGCGACAAGCACCACAATCAAGGCTAACAAAATTTTCTTATTCATAGCAGATTCCTTTCTTCTACGCAGTAGCACCTTCACCCGGCTTGGTTGTCATCAGCCTGTAAAGTTGTGTATTCTTGGGGAATTTGTTTGCAAAAGGCACAAGTGAGCTACCTACCTTGATAAGTCCGTGTCCTGCTTCAACATTCGTGATATACGAAAGCTGTAAATCGGATATATTGAGCAGTCGTGCAAGCTCCTCTCTGTCGGTTGAAGCCTGATTGAGCATAACAATAAATTCAGAGTTTGCAAGCATTGTTCTTGCCGTATGGCTCTGTAACAGGTCATCAACATTCTGTGTAATACCTGTCGCATACGCTCCGTACTTACGCACACGCTTCCAAAGTGTAAAAAGGAAATTAGCGGAATACTCGTGCTGAAACAGAAGATAAATTTCATCAATGAAAATAAAGGTTGATTTGCCTTTCGCTCTGTTCTGCGTGATACGGTTGAGGATGCTATCCATTACAACGAGCATACCGATTGACATAAGCTGTTTGCCGAGGTCGAGAATATCGTAGCAGATAAGGCGGTTATCGGTATCAACATTTGTTTGCTTTGCAAAGGTGTTGAGTGAGCCGTTGGTGAACAGTTCAATCGCAAGAGCGATTTCCTGCGCCTCAGGCTCGTCCTGCTTGAGAAGTTCCGCACGAAAGTCCTGCAAGGTAGGAACTCTGCCTGTATAGTTGTTCTGCTGATAGGTGCGATAAACGCCTGCTGTGCAACGGTCAATTATTGATTTCTCTTTTGCGCCGAGTGGCAAAAACTGCTCGCAAAGTGACATAATAAACTCGGATTTCAGGATAACAGGATTTGCACCGTCTCCGTATTCCTCGGACATATCCATAGCGTTAATATGATTTTTAGAGGTAGCTGAGATATTAATTACCTCGCCGCCAAGTGCATTAACAAGTGCTCCGTACTCACGCTCAGGATCGACAATAATTACATCTGCATCCGATGAAAGAATTTGATTGACAATCTCACCCTTTGCTGCGAATGATTTACCGCCGCCCGATACACCGAGGATAAACTCGTTACCATTCAAAAGCTGTTTTCGGTCGGCGATAATCATATTCTTTGAAATAACATTCTGACCGTAGTAAATACCGTTGTCGTGGAAAATATCCTGCACACGGAACGGCATAAGCACGGAAAGTGATTCGGTTGTCAGAGTGCGGAATGAATCAATTTTGCGTACACCGAAAGGCATAGCTGTATTCAGTCCGTCCATCTGCTGAAATTTCAGTATTGCAAACTGACAAAGATGTTTTCTCGCTGTTGTGAGTAATGCTTCAGTATCATTGTCAAGCTGTTCCTTTGTGTCTGCTGTGTGGACCATCGTCAGGACACCGAACATCATACGCTGGTCACGGGTAGTAAGGTCATCAAGGAATTCTTTCATTTCTTTCTTCTGCTGTTCCATATCATACGGAACGGTTGCGGAAAAGTTGTTGTTGGCATTTTGTCTGCGCTGCCAATTCGTTATGTTGGTTTCAACGCCGAGCAAACGGCTCTCGGCTTCTCGCACGGCTTCGTCTGTCGGTACGGGTATAACATCAATAGACAACATCAGATTACGGTTAAGCTCGGTAAGCTCGGAAATCATACTGTCCTTGATATACGAAGCGTAGTCACGCATAAAAAGAACCCTGCCGTATCTGTCGCCAATTTTGAAAAAGTCCTTTTCAAACTCCATTGAATCGGGGCAGATATAATCCTTAAAGCTGTGCCCTTTCTTACAGCTTTCATTAATGCTGAAATGATAGGAGCTTTCTTCACCTACACGGTAGAAATCGTGAAAGATACGAAGTCGCTCCTCTGCTTCAAGCTCAATGCACTGACTTCCGAGCTTGCTCAGGTGAGTAATCATATCGTTACCTACACGGTTAAAATAGGTGCGGGCTTCCTCTATATTTTTCTTGCAGACAGATACCGTAATATACTTGTCCTGCACCATTGAATTTGCGCCTGTTGCTTTATCAAGCAGCATTTTGTTGTACTCATCACGGTAAATGTCAAGAGCGTCACCCTTGAGAGGAATCAGGATCGATTTTTCAAAGTCAAGTCGGTTGAGCCTGCGGTTGTTAATGGTAATCTTTGTAGTTGCTCCGCTGTCAAATGAATTGAGCAGTTCGGAGTATTCAAGGAACATTTCTTCCTTATCCTCACGGCTTGCAACGGCGTAGTTAATATCGGTAAATTTAAAGGACTTGGAAAATTTGTCTTTTCCGATTCGGAAAATGCCGTCATCATAAATGGCGGTAACAGGAATAACATCCTGAACGCCTTTTGGAACGACAAACTTTTCTTTGTCCTGTTTTCCTATATTTCTTAATGTTTTAATCATTGGCTTTCATAGCCTCCTTTGCTTTTCTTTCGATACTCGGCTTCATAAGCTCGTAGTAGGTATTTGTGGATTTGAATGTCAGCTTTTTAGGTGTAAGAAATTCTGATTTCACCCAAGCAATGACGAATTTTTCGGCAGTCATTCCGTTGTACTTCACAAAGCCGAGTGCCGCAAACGGAGCGGCGGACAGAATGCAAATCCACGATACGGTTTCTGTACCCACATACGGCTTTAAAAGGAAGAAAACGGCAACCGCCACCGCACAGGCGCATACGGAAAAAATGATCTGTCGAAGTGACAGACCAAAAAATACGGCTTCTGTGTAGTTGCGGATTTCTCTGTTTATTTTTACCTCCATAATTAAGTTCCTTTCTAAAATTAAAGTCCCATCATCTCACGAATGATACGGTCGGACATCTTTACCGTGCCGACAAGGACAAGCATATTGAATATCAGTTCACCGATATATGCCCAAGTCATTGTAACGGGTGAAGCGTCTGTTGCTACCACAGGCGGTGATGTTACGAACAGGGAGAATATCAGGCAGGCTAAAACGATAACCGCACCCTCAAGGCAGACTGCGCAGTAACTTTTGAAGAAGCTCTTGCCGACATTCTGCGTAGGCTCGCCTGCAAAGGTTGAAAGCGGTATGGGAGCAAGCGCCGTGTACATATAGAGCTTGAAAAATCTTCCGTACACGGTCAATATCATAATGAAAGACATTACGGTAATGAACAATCCGCCGATAAGCGTTACCGCCCATAGCGGAATACTCTCCCAGAATCCGCAGTTTTCTATTGCTGTTACCATTTCATCAGGTAACACGGTTTGCGTTGCCGTTTCCAAGCCTGCGGATGTCATAATCGTTCCGATTGTACTCTGTACGATATTGAACAGAGTCAACATAAGCTCCATTCCGTTTGTAATGACGGCTTTTGCAAGAATAAACCGGACAAACAGCTTTACTGCGTGTTCGGGCTTCTTTACCTCTGCAAAGCTGCCGCAGGTTTTTACAACTCCTATGACAAAGAAGAGCACAAGCAATGCTAACCCGATAGCCTGTACGGCAGAGTTTACATTCTCAATAGCCGTCCAAATACCGCCGCCCTTAAAGTCTTTCGGAGATGTCAGAACGAGAGACCAAATCTCTGTAATTTTAGCGTTCCAGGTGTCAAGTGCGTTTTGTAAATTCTGAACAACCCAATTATCGGACATTAAAGCACCTCCTTAAAATTTATGGGGTATGGGTCATAAAACTCATACCCCTGTTTTGATTAAGAGCCGATAATGAGGTTAAGAATTTCCTTTGCAAAGGTGATGATGACGCCGCCTGCAAGGGTAAGGAAACCGTTGGCTCTCTGTGACGGGTCGTGTGATTTGAGCGAAAGACCAATCTGCACAACGCCGAAGCCTGTGAGGATAAGTCCGACTGCTCTAATAAGTCCGAAGATAAAGGTTGAAAGGTTATTAATTGCTGTAAGTGCATTGCCGCCGCTTTCTTCTGCTGCAAACGCCGTTACCGTAAAGCAACATACAGCGAGTACAGTTACAATCACAACCGTACAGTAAGTACGAAAACCTTTCTTAACCTTACCGTTCATCGGAAGTCTGTTATTCTTTCTCTGTGAAAGTCTTTTAGAAATATTCATAATAAAAAGTCCTCCTATATTTTATAAATTTCCTGCAAGTCCTCATCGGACAACAGTTCATAGCTTGTTTCGGATATATCAATATCCTCAACTTCTTCTTTTGAGAAATTGCCGACAGAAATAGTGGCAATATCATCTCTGACTTCACCGTGTCTGTAAACATCGGCTTTACCGTCAGCCGTCAGACTGACATTAGGATGTTTCAGTATGTCATACTTGAAGTCCTTTATCGGTCGCTCACCTCGTATAAAGAGGATTGCATATCGGTTATCAAGCAACCTGACTTCATCAGGTGTCATAAGCTCTCTGCCGCTGATTTGGTAGTTAGTTGAATAGTTACCGCTGTGTCCTGTACTCTTGCCGTAGGTGTTGGTATCAATCGTTTCCTTGCCGAGAAGCTCCGAAACATATTTGTGTGTACTCTGTTCATTGCCGCCGAGGTAAAGAAACTCATCGCAGTTACCTACAATGCTCTCCCATTGCTTTTCAAACAGCGCCTTGAGCTGTGCTAAGTTCTGTAAGATAATACTGACCGATACACCACGGGAACGCATAACCGACAAAATCTTGTCGAAGTCATCGGGAAGCGAAACATTTGCAAACTCGTCCATCAGAAAGTGAACCGGAACAGGTAACGCTCCGCCGTGTATATGATCTGCCGAATAGAAAAGCTGTTGGAATAACTGTGTGTAAAGAATTGATACCAAGAAATTGAAACTCGAATCGTTGTCAGGTATCAGGGCATACAACGCAACCTTTTTCTCACCCATAGAAGGCAAGTCAAGCTCATCCGTACAAGTCAAAGCCGCAAGACTTTCAAGGTTAAACTTTTCAAGTCGTGCGGCAAGCGTAATCTGTATTGACTTTAATGTTTTAGCTGAGCCTGAATGATAGGAACGGTAATATTTGAGTGCAATATGGTCGGGATTTTCGTATTCCAAATCGCTGAACAGATTGTCAAGCGGAGAGGGGCGAGGATTGTCGTCGTCCTCAATATCTGCCGCTCTGAGCATTTCCATAACCATTGAAAAATTCTGCTCTTCCTTTGGAGCTTCGTAGTGCAGATAGAAAACTAATGCGAGAAGCAACATAGAAGCCGCCGTGTCCCAAAACGGATCGTTGGACTGTGAGCCTTTCGGAGTTGTGCTTTTGAATAGGTTAGTTACCAAACGCTGAATGTCGTTATCATCACGCAAATATACAAACGGATTGTAGCAATGGCTCTTTTCCATTGAAATCAGGTCAAGCACACGCACCTCGTATCCCTTTGTTTCAAGCAAACCTCCTGTGTCACGCAAAATCTCACCTTTCGGATCAAGAATCACAAATGAGGTATTCGCCTGCATTAAATTCGGTTTACAGTAAAATCGGGTTTTACCTGCACCCGAGCCGCCGCAAACTAAAGTGTTAAGATTTCGTCTGTGCTTTTGTGCGTTTATTCCGATACGAACATTCTGCGTCATTAACTTGTTATCAGACGGCGGGGACTGACGGTATTTTCTGTCAATGACTTTTGCATTTCCCCATTTTGCGGAGCCATGTTCCTCTCTCCGGCGATAATTTTTTCGTGTAGAGAAGTATATACCTATCGCCATTCCGTATGCCGCAAGAAAAATGAGGACAGTTTTCAGGCTGTCCTCACAAAGCTGTATATTAAAAGGATTGCTAAAGGCAACCATAAGTCCTGATACGATTTCGGATAAACCGCCTTTCAGAAACGGAGCAATAATCAAAGCTAACCACACAACAGGAATTACGCCTATTGAAGAGACTATGATAACGGATTTTCTCTCGCTATCTTGCATTATCGCTGTTCCTTTCAATTACCCTGATTTTACGGTAAGGGGCGTTGCCGATTTTGATAATAAGGTCGTCCAATAGGTCCGTTGATTTTTCTTCTGCAAGCAAGGCGTTTCTTGTATCATTAAGTGACTGAATAACAGCACTGTGTTCGTTATCGTCAAGTACGATATGATAATAAGGCTCTTTCATATAAGCACCTCGCTTTATCGTTCACGGTCTCTTGAGCGTTCCTGCTGATGACGGTAAAGTTCGTCGGATACACGGGTGTGAATATCGCTCATTGCTGTTCTTATTTTGGAAAGCTCTGCACGGACTTCCTTAGGCTCTTTATTCTTCCATTCGGCAGGAATACGGTCAACAGCAAAATTCTTTGCCTCAACTCCGTACTTCTTACAAAGCATATAGCCTACGCATACCGCTTGAAAACTCATATCCTTACGGCTATAGCTGTCGCTCCTGCCCGAAAGCTCCGCATAGCCAAGCTCAAGGGCAACACCCTGAAACAGTGCCACACTGTCACCGACGCCTTTCTTGATAAAGAGCGTGTTCTTATCATTGTCGTAGTAGACGACTGCATCAGGATTAGGAAGCTCACTGCTGCTCTCGCAGTTTACGGGAGAAGTATCAAGCATTACCGAAACAAGATTTTTCGGGTCACGGTTGACCGTAGGTGCAGGCTGTCGTCTGCCATTGGTCTGTGAGATGTCAAATGCTTTCTTGACGTTGTATGAAATACCCGTTGAGCCGTCCGCCTTTGTATAATCAACAGGCTCCAGAATAGAAATACTCTTTGCACCCTTTTTGACACGGATATTGTCATCACGCCATCCGTTGAAATCCTTGAGTTGAGTAGCTTCCGGGCACTGCTTGTAAATAAGAAGTGCGTTAGCCGCCGAGTATCTGTCCATACGAGCCTGCGTATCAAGATATTTCTGAAATTCAGCAGGGTTGTTTACAATATCGGAAATCGCCGTATCAATGAGATTGTAAACGGCTTCTTTTTCTTCCTGTTTTGCTTTTGCATATTCTTCGGGAGAAAGCTTCGGTTTAAAGTTGCCGCTTCTCCTTGAATTGAAATCGTTTGTCAAAAATATTACCTCTCTTTCGGTCTGTTATGTTTTGCCTTGTATTTTTTCTTAGGCTGTGTATGTTTGGTCTGTCTGTTTTTTGCAGGAGTTTTACGCTCCTGAGTGTGTTCAGGCTGATAGCGTTCTGCTTCCTTCTTCTGTCCTGCTGCCTTGTAGCGTTCCAGCTTTTCCCTAACGGAGGGTTTCTTTTCAGCGGACTTTATATTACCCTTATCAGTGCGCATATCTGCCTTGTCTGAGTCTTGCCTTGACTGAGGGCTTTTGTCGGTCTTGGCAACATCGGGGTTTTCATTGGCATTGTCTTTCTTCTCGGAAGGCTCTGCCAAAGCCTGTTCGACGATAATCTCGCCCTTGGATTTGGTAGGCTTATCAATCTGCACTTCATCTCTCTTTGCTGCCGATTTTTCCGCTTCCTTGATAATAGAAGCCTTATCAACCTTTGAAAATTCAAATCTGTCTGCAATTCGCTGTATTTTGGAAGCGTCCTCGGCACGGGCGATTACATCAACCGTAGCATTCGGATCGTTGCTGTTCTTATCACGCAGGACTGTGTATAAAACTCCGTAACGCTTTGCCTGTTCGGTAAATTTTTTCAGGTCATTGTTTTTGAAAGTAAATACCTTTAGCGGACTGCCTGATTTAATCATCTGCGTAAGTCGTGCCTTGCCTTTGGTTTTTGATTCCTGTTTCAGCGTAGAGGCGAGCAGAGGCACTAATTCCTTAATGCCTTTACCCGACAGCTTAACAACTTCCTCAAAGCCTTCAAGATAAAGTCTGACAATAATTTCAGCAGCGTCACCGCCGTTGTTCATATCTTCGGTTCTCCTTTCCTTTGGATTTTTCTTCCTCTGCAAGCACTTGTTCAAGGTTGGATTTCAGAACTCCCGACCTCTCTGCAATGCCGTTGCAGAGTTTAACTTCTTTGCGAAGTTTCCGTAATTCCTCTGTGATTTGAGAAATCTTTTCCTTTGCCTGCGACAGCTCTGCATCATCAATTTTTGTTCGTATCTTTTTTCGGAGGTGCGTTCTGTCGGCAGTAATGCTTTTGATTTCATTTTCAACAGAGGATTTATATTCAAAAAGCTGCTCGTCGGTCTGAATACCGTGCTTTCCAAGCAGCATTGTCTGTTCGCTCAATTCATCAAGCTTCAAAAGTTCTTCTTTGAAATAGTAATGAATTTGCGCATTACTGATTCTTTTGTATTTTGGCAATTTGCCAAGCCTGTAAAGATAATAAAGATAAAGGCCGTATAAGCCGCCGATTTTTCTTATTTTATCTCCCCGTGTCGAAAGTCGGTACTGTCGGCTCGTAACCGTACTTGTGGTGTATCGGTACACATCAACACGGCTCATATTTTCGTGAAGTCTTTTTCGTATAGCGTCGTTTGAGTAGTTTTCGCCGAGATTGATTAGTCGGACAGGCTTCTTATAGCCGAGCGGAGTAACTGTCCAATACTTTCTGCTCGGGCTCAGCTGATAGGTATATCCCATATCATGGAGAGCGTACTTGAAATCCTCTATACTTTTACAATGCTCCAAAGCCAGGTCGATTACTTCACGCAGGGTACTGTACCGAGTGGGCATACCGGCTTTTTCCTTGTTGTAGTAATATGACGATTGCTTGCTTCTGTTGGGAGTCGGATTGAAATACAAGCCGTACTCCTTGCATACTTCATCTGCAATATACCTGAATTTAAACCATACCTTTTCATCGTTCTGCAAACGCTTTCCGTCAACAAAGGAAACTGAGTTGATTACGAAGTGGCAGTGCAGATGTTTAGTATTCAGGTGAGTAGTCACTACAATTTGAAAACGCTTACCCCACATACGGCTTGCAAATTCCATACCGACCTTTTGTGCAAGCTCAGGCGTAATGTCCTGTTCCTTAAAACTCATATATCCATGATATGCTTGTATGCCGTCTGTCTTTCCGAAGCATTTTTTCGTGGTTATAAATTGGTCACGGGCAGTTGCAGGATTGCAGTTTATGCCATCAACATAATACTGCCGCTCTGTTTTTTCCTCGTCCTTTGCATAGGCAATGACATCAGCAAGTGCCTGATACTGTGCGTCGGTATAATTGGGGTTGCAAGTTTTCTCGGGATTGTTGGCATAGTCAATCACCCTTCCCAGATTATCTCTCACAACCCATAGCTTAGTTACTGCCATTTCAGCTCTGATTTATCGGGTCGTAAAAATACGCTCTCAATATCCGCCTGAAATTTATGCCAACGCTCTGCTTCACGATAAAGCATCGGTGCATCAATAAAACCGAGGGAGTTTGCCTTTGCCGCAAGCTGATTGATATTGTTGCCTATTGAGGAAAGCTCACGCATTGCTTCAAAGAAACACTCGTCAGGTTTTTCTTTCGGCTCATAGCCTTTCATCAGAAGCCGTACTAAAGCAGATTCATTAAGGCAAGCCATTTCCGCCTTTCTCTGCCATTCATCTTTTTCTTCTTTAGTCAGCCTGATATGCTTATCATAGCTTCTCCTCATCTTCATCATCCTTTTTGCCTTCCATTTCGTAACGGTTGATTCGGTTAATCTGTAGCATACACATTAAAGCTACTCCGACAAAACCGCCGAGGAAGCAACCGAGTATGAATAAAATAAATCCGTGCATAATTTCAGTCCTTTCTTTTCTGGGTATTAGGGCAACCCCTAACGAGCCTTTTTACTGTTTTATCCGTTATGTGGATACAAACAGTCTGCTCGCTAAGATTATTCATCAATCTTTGCGGGTGCCTGCATATTCAAGCTTCAGCGTATAGTATCAAGCTCTTTAGGTTTGTACTGATACGCTTTTATTTCACCGTTCTGCTTGTAAAAGCGTTCGGGGAATTTAAATTTTTCTCTGTATTTCTGCTCCAAATCTTTCGGTAAGTCCTTAAACTTTTCAGAGTCAATAGGAGCGTAGGCGATAAAGAAATCTCCTGCAATTATATCAATAATTTCTTTGGTTTTTTCGTCATAAACCGCCCTGTTAAGTGGCAAGCCGTTCATTTTTCCTTCCTCGTTGCATATGATTGCCACCTCATCTTCAAATGGCATATATTCCTCAATATTTCCTCCGACAAGTTTCTGCATAGCTTCAAGGGAGTTATCAATTGCAACGGTTTTCGGATAATGATTTGGCTTGATACAGAGGACAGTAATCATATTTTTACTGACTGTATTCTGTGTTTTTGACGGCTCAAAATCCACCTTTTTGAAGTCGTAGGTATTGCAGAAATAAAAGCCTTTTTCCAAACTTTCATCCTCCAAAACCTCAACCACATCCGATATTGAAAGCGACCTGCCACGATACCCTGTCGGGTGGTCTGCATTAAACTTTGAGTAAACATCATCAAGAGTTTTGCAGCCAACATTACCGCTGAAAACCTTGTCGTAAATTTTGCTGTTAATTGCAGAATTTCCCTGTGCCTTTTCAAGATACTTTGTATCAACAAACGCAACTCTATGAGTATCACGCTCGTGATTGATCTGATAAATGTTAATTTTCATTATCTTTCGTAATTCCTTTCTTTAGATTTTTGCTTTGAGATATTAAGCTGTAAACACAAAAAGTCGTTGAAATCCTTGCCCCTTGGCGGCGGTAAATCAATGACCTTGTAATCATTTTTCAGTTTGTTTATAAGAGCAGTTGCGGCTTCTCTGCCGCTTCTGTCATTATCAAAGTGGATAGCGATTCTTGTTGTGTTTGAATGGTCTTTCAGATAATTTTCAAGTGCAGCAGGCACTTTGCCAACACCTGTTTTCTTATTTGCCGAGTAAACACCCGCAAGTGATAAAAGGTTGTACTTGCGGTAAACATAGCCATTGATTTTCAGCAAAGTTGCGTAAGATAAAAGGTCAATCGGACATTCAAAAATGTGGACTGTGTTATTAACTCCGTCAGCCAATCTAAAAGAATAATGCTTGTCACTTCCCGAACAGTCGCCTAAAATTCTCCTGTCGTCTGTCACACGATAGGATGCATACCTCGGATTATTTTCCTTATCAAAGCCAACAAAAACTACATCGTGATACGGAAGGCTCTCGAAAATCTTACCCTTGGATATGCAAAAATCAATAAGCTCCCTGTCAATACCTCTGCCGCAAAGATACCTGAAAATCACTCTGTTGGAAGTACTTTTATCCGGCAGAAGCAAAGGCTTGGGTTGCTTGATTTCTTTTTGCTGCAAATTGATATTCTGCGTTACCTCACACTTTCCGACTATGGTTTCTACGGCTTGTACAAAGTCTAATCCCTTAACTTTTATCAGGTAGTCAAGGGCAGAGTAACCTCCGAATCCTCTTGACCACCACATCCATTTTCCGTTGGAGATTTTCAAACTGTCGTGTGTACGAGTACAGTATGTGCCGTCCGAAAGTCTGACAAGCTCATTTGGCTCGTAGTTCTGCAAATATGTCAGCAAGTCCATTTCTCTCGCTTTTTCAACAGTCTGCGGATCAACATATGACATAGCGTTTACCTGCTGTCCTTATCTTTCTGCTTTGCTTTCATTTCCTTAACTGCCGATTTAATACGGTCATCTATTGTTTCACGGAGCATATCGCAATAGCTCATATCGTTACCGCACCACTCCTGATAGATGTCATCAAGGGGAGCTTTCAGCCGGTATAAGGACTTTGCTTCGGCTTGAGAAAACTCTGTGTATTCAAAAATTGCAAGCAAATCTTCCTTGATAACTTTCTCGTAGCTACCCTCAATAATCTGTTCGGGCGGCTTTGTTTTAAGCTCTGACATAAAGCTGTCAAATTCCTTTTTCATCTTGTTGTACAGCAACTCGTTATAGTCAACAGTAGTCATAATTTTCCTCCTATCTTTCTCTGTCGTCTCTGCTTCTTGTGGGTGGGAGGTCGCCCTCGTCAGGCTCGCCGCCGACAACAGGAGTATCTCCCTTATCCATATCAAGCAGGGCATTCAGCTCGGTCAGACGAGCCATTTTTTGCTTCAGTTCATCCTCCTGTGCAAACGGTTTTTCCACCTCAACCTTTGCGGTTTCAAACTGTGCCTTTGTATTTTCCAGCTGTTCCTCCGCCTTGTGCAGTCGGGCTTCAATATTATCAACAGCGTTATCAATTCGGGTTATATTTCCGTAAACATCTGTGCCGAGAGTAACTGAATGTGTGAAATGCCCTTTGAGTTTTACGGCATATGCACGCTCAAAGGTATCAAATTCAAGCTCCATCTTAAACCCTCTGTACTCACCGAGAGGAGTAGGCTCGGAAGTTGTTTTTGCTTTGCAGGCTTCAATAATCACCTGACCTGCTTCTGCCTTTTCTGTGTAGCTGTAACCGTCAATAACCATCCCTGCAAACTTGCCGTCAACCTCTTTCGGGTGTGCTTTGGCAATCTCTAAATCTGCTTTCAGTCCGTCAACTCTTGCAGTCAGCAATGATATTTCTTGCGGATAAAACTTTATGATTTTATCTTCAAGCTCATATTTTTCCGAAAGGTAATGTGACTTATACAGTCGTAGCTTTTGCACCTGAATATCCAAATCCATTTTCTCCTTGATATACGGATTTCCCGTTGCAAGCATCTTGATTTCAGCATAGGAAAGAGCAGTATCGTCTATATCCTCGGCAGAACGGACAGGAGATTTTGAAGTCATAATTTGTGAAGCAAACTTCTGTTTACCCTCTACAAGCTGATACAGATATGCGTCAAAGGTTTCCTCTGTTACATATCGGTAAATATCCACATCAGGATTTTCATTCCCCTGACGGATAATTCGTCCCGAACGCTGTTCAAGGTCTGACGGTCGCCACGGACAGTCAATGTCGTGCAAGGCTATAAGCTTGTTCTGAACATTCGTACCGGCACCCATTTTCTGTGTAGAACCGAGCAAAACTCTGACTTCGCCTTTGCGCACCTTTTTAAAAAGCTCCTGCTTCTGCGCCTCGGTTTTTGCTTCGTGGATAAAGCTGATTTCGCTTTTAGGTACGCCTCGCTCTATCAGCTTTTTACGAATGTCCGTGTAGACCGAAAACTCTGCGTCCGGTTTCGGAGTGGAGAGGTCGCAGAACACAAGCTGAGCTGATTTTTTGTCTGCGTTCTCCTGCCAAATCATAAAAATATTATCAATACAAGCATTGATTTTACTGCTCTCAAAGTCAGGAAGCAGAGAATTTATCATACGCTGGTCAAGGGCAAGCTTTCGTCCGTCGTTGGTGATTTTCAGCATATTATCTACGCTTGCGTCAACCTGATTGTTTCTCACTTTTTCGGCTCGTTCTCCAAGCTCTGCTACCATAGCCTTTTGAAAATCGGAAGGCTTTACGGCAACATTGTGATAGTGGGGAGTAGGTGTAGGCAAATTAAGTGTGTCTGCCGTTTTTATATCGGCAACCTCTTTGAACATTGCCATAAGCTCAGGCAAATTGTAGAATTTAGCAAATCGTGTTTTCGTCCTGTAACCTGTTCCTTCGGGTTTCAGCTCGTAGGCTGTTACAGTTTCACCAAAGGTAGACGCCCACGAATCAAAGTGCTGCAAGCCGTTTCCTACAAGCGTTTCATACTGCAAATATCTCTGAATGGTATATAACTCAACCATTGAGTTTGAGATTGGCGTACCTGTCGCAAAAACCGTTCCTCTGCCGCCTGTGATTTCATCAAGGTATCTGCACTTCATAAACAGGTCCGAGGACTTCTGCGCTTTGGTCTGAGCTATTCCGCCGACATTTCTCATTTTCGTATAGAGATAAAGGTTTTTGTAGTAGTGACTTTCGTCAATAAACAGCCTGTCAACACCCAGTTCTTCAAAGGTAACTACATCATCCTTTCGGCTTTGGTCGTTTAACTTCTGTAACTTTACCTTTAAGGATTTTCGGCTTTTTTCAAGCTGCTTGATTGAAAAGTTTTCCCCACGATTCTCTTTCAACTCACGAATACCGTCTGTGATTTCGTCAATCTGCTGTTCAAGGATAATTCTTTGCCTTTCAACGCTCATCGGAATTTTCTCAAACTGGGAATGCCCGATAATGATAGCGTCATAATCGCCTGTGGCAATTCGTCCGCAGAAGCGTTTGCGGTTTTTAGTTTCAAAATCCTTTTTGGTTGCAACAAGAATATTTGCCGCTGGATAGAGCTGTAAAAACTCTGCCGCCCATTGTTCGGTTAGGTGATTAGGCACAACAAAAAGCGACTTACTGCATAAGCCAAGCCGCTTTGATTCCATAGCTGCCGCCGTCATCTCGTAGGTTTTGCCTGCGCCGACTGCGTGTGCAAGCAAGGTATTTCCACCGTAAAGAATATGTGCAACAGCGTTTTTCTGATGTTCCCTGAGTTCAATTTCAGGATTCATACCGCTAAAGGTAATATGACTTCCGTCGTACTCACGGGGTCTTGTGCTGTTAAATTTTTCGTTATATAGTTTGCAGAGCTTTTCACGGCGCTGCGGGTCTTTCCATATCCATTCCTTAAAGCCTTCTTTGATAAGCTCCTGCTTTTGCAGAGCGATTGTAGTTTCCTTTTTATTGAGTACTGGTTTCTTTCTGCCTTCCTCATCCTCAACATAATCGAATATGCGGACATCCTTGAGGTTAAGTGTTTCCTCGATGATTTTATAAGCATTGATTCGGTCTGTGCCGTAGGTTCGGTACACCTTGAGATTACTTGTATCGTAGCTTTTGTTTTCAATGCTCCATTCACTCGTATACGGCGAATAGTGGAGCCTGATTTTCCATTGTGCATAGCGTGGAGTATCAAGAAATTCATAGATAAACTGCTGTACAATCTCAGGTGGAATCCAGGTTGCGCCAAGCCTTACGGAAATCTCGGAAGCCGTCAAATCCTTTGGCTGTACTCTTTCAAGAGCTTCAACATTGATGTTGTAATCATCAGGATATAGCTTTGCCGAACGCCTTGCAACTTCAAGCTTTTCACGGACATTACCGGACAAATATTCGTCTGCCATAAGGTATTTCTGTTCGTTAGGATTGCCCTGACCGTAGAGAGAATTTAGGAAGATTACACCTTTCAGTTCCTCAAAAACCTCCTGCTCACTCTTGCCTGAAAGCTGACACATATATTCCATATCAATACCCGCCTTTTCACCCATAGAAACGGCGAGTGCTTCGGAAGCTGTGTCAACGAAAGTAACAGGCGTATGAGGCTTGATTGTCCGCTTGAAAAACATATCCGCCTTGCGTTCAAGGTTGCCCTCGTCATCGAGTATTTCCAATGACGATAACAGCGAATAGGAGCTGTCCTGCGAGAACGCCATAGTATTTGCACGGCTGTTGATAAGTCCGTACTTTTTTGTGAAACCGTCATACAACTTATTAAGCCTTTCCTGTTCAGCTTTTATATCGCTGTCAGGGTAATCTTCCGTCTGCAAATCTAAAAGAGTGCGGACGGAATTTCTTATCTCAATAAGTCCCTTTATTCGGTTTTCAGCAGTAGCTGATACCTCAACAGGTGACATTCGGCTGTTTTCACGGAAATAGATTACATCGTCAAGCACGGTATATGAGAAGTTTCTGACATTCGGATCAGCAGGGATTGAATTATCTTCTTCCTCTATATTTTCTTCCGTTTCATACTCTGCAATTTCGCCGTGAATATTGGAAACGGCTTCATCAAGCAGGCTTTCAAGGTCAGCATTTTCATAAGGTACACAAGTTGTTTCCTCACCAAAACGACCTGATACAATTTTCATATCTCCGAGTATCATTTCGGGGTGTTCTGCAAAGTAGCTGTTCATTCTAATACCGTTTTTATCGGTATTGAGGTGTACCCAATCAGGCTCAATGTCTATTATACGATCATGCTTTTGCAGTATGAGAATATCGGAAACTACCTCCGTTCCTGCATTTCCCTTAAAGGTATCATTCGGAAGTCTTATCGCACCGAGCAATTCCGCTCTCTGTGCGATATATTTTCGCACGGCTGGGTTTTCCTTGTCCATTGTACCCTTTGAAGTCACCAATGCCATTACACCGCCTGGGCGGAGCTTGTCGAGCGACTTTGCAAAAAAGTAATCGTGGATTAAGAAATGGTTTTTATCATAGCGTTTATCTGCAACGCCGAAATCGCCGAAGGGCACATTACCCACAACTGCGTCAAAAAAGCTGTCCGGAATTTCTGCCTGCTCAAATGGCTGTCCTGCAATAGAAGAACGTTGGTAGAGCTGCTGTGCAATGCCTGCGGAGATTTTGTCAATCTCCACACCGTAAACACGGCTATTCTGCATTGACTGTGGTAGCATACCGATAAAATTACCAATACCACAGGAAGGCTCCAAAATGTTGCCCTCCTTAAATTTCATCTGTTCCATAACCTTGTAAATTGCTGAAATAACGACAGGCGGAGTATAGAAAGCGGTAAGTGTACTTTCTCTTGCTGACTGATATTCTTCATCGGACAGTAACTGTGAAAGCTCGTTATATTCACTTTGCCAAGCAGCATTATTCTCATCAAAGGCTTCCGGTATTCCGCCCCAGCCTACATACTGAGCGAGGAGTTGTTGTTCTTCGGGTGTAGCAAAGCGGTTTCCCTCTTCGCATTGCTTTAACACATGGATTGCTTCTGTGTTTCTGCGAAAGCGAGCCCTTTTACCAACCTCCTCAAGCTCAAAATTTTTGAGGTCAAATGTGTATCGGTCAGCCAAAGGAATTTCAGGGTGCAGGTCAAAGGTCTGTGCCTTTGCTTTCTGTTTTCTCTCCCAAACAGGCGCATCAAGTTCTTTCTTTTCGGAAAGTTCAAGAGCAGATCGAACGAAATCAGCTTTTTCAACTCTGAATATCGGAAAACCGTTACTGTCCTCAAAGGTAATGTCACGCATAGAAGCATCACCGTTTCTGTCAATCCGTTCAACAATGAAATTGCGGTTATCAAGCGTGAGTTCCTTGCCGATAAGGTCGGAGTTATCAATCCCGCCGATTGGCTCGGACTGAATGGTAGCGTGTGCCCTGTCGGAAGTCATAAGAATAAAATCCCGGCTTTCTCTTTCGTTTGGACTTGAAATACCGATATTGTAACCTAGGTCAAGCAGCATATCCGTATATGTTTCAAGCCTGTGTGACGGAAATCCGCACATATCAATGCGTTCTGTATCGGTTATTCTTCGGGTGGTGTTATGCAGGCTGAGTGCCTGTGAAACGGTTACGGCATCATCGCCCATAGCTTCGTAAAAATCACCGATTTGGAACAGAATAATCGTATCGGGATGTTCGTCCTTAATCTTGAAGTATTCCTGCATAACAGGACTGTATCTGCTATAATCACGCTTTGTAATCTGTTTTTCTTTTTCGGGTTGTACGGCAACTTTTAAATGGTCGTTCATCGGGTTTTCTTTGACTTTGCTGTCAAATTCCGTCCTTGTCATTTCCTTGTTGAAAAGAGGAAACTGTTTGTCAAAAAGCATTACACGGTTTTCGTCAAAGGACAGAATTTCATACTCATCCGCTCCGATATATACCGATGCCCCGAGCGAATATTTGTATTCATATTCAACAGGGACAGCTTCCTTTTCAGCAGGTGGAGTATATATTGCTTCACGAATTTCTTTCTCCGCCGCCCGTTCAGCTCTTATCTTCTCCTGTTTTTCAAGCCAAGTCGGATAATATTCCCTTTCCTTTGGATTGAGGTATCGGTCAAGTTTTATAAGTTCGCCGATGCGTTTTTCAACCTTACTCCAATTTAACAGCAGTCGTGGTGCGTTATCTTCAAAGCCACGGCTGAGCATAATACCTTTGTCGTCGTGACTTTCGTCAATCCCTGTTCCGATAATAATTGGATATGAGCCGCCCCAGCCATACTCGTTTTTCAGAAAATCAATGTTTTCTTTTACAGATAAGGACTTTTGAAACTGCTCGTAAATCCTCATTTTACCCTCGCTTACACCGCTTCCGTGGGTAAGTACAGCGTCAATAATCTCCTGAGAAAAGGCAAAGGCAGGAGTTTTTTCTCCTGCCTCGGCTGTTAATATTTCCAACTGCCCTTTAAGAGATGGCAGAGGTTTTGTTGTATCTCTTAATTCACCGAGCAAACGCATACCCTCAAAATATCCTGCAATAACATCCCAATCATAGTAGGCTTGCGATATTTTATTATCCTGCTCGCCTTCCCACAAAAGAAGTACATTCTGATAGGTTTTATATCCCATCCGCTTTCCGTCGGGAGTAGTAATATCGGTAGCATCATTATTGAATATGCTTTTGATAAATTTAACTCGTTTTTCACTGTCCGATTTGTTTTCAAAGTATCTTGCTATTTCCGTTTTGGTTGCTTTGAGATACGGAGTAGATAACAGAACAGCTTTGATTTTATCATCACCGCCAAAGAACGGAATACTTTTATCCTCGTTGCTGCGGTCGTAATACTCTAAGCGTAAATCACTTCCGCTTTGACTATCTCCTGAGCCGAGTGTCTGAGGTTGTTCATCAGGCGTGTCCACTTCATCGGGTCGTCCGCTTTCAGCTTCTCTGTCACGCCCTCCTGCACCGCCATCTGTCTGAGAATTCTGTCCTCCATCTCTGTCGCCGTCTGTTCGATTTCCGACAGGTGTTCGGTCAGCGTTCCCTTCGTCAGCAGATTGTAATAGAGAATTTTGTGCTTCTGCAACAGATAATTCTTCCTCATCTGAGCGTAATGTCCGAGCTGTACCCTCGGCTGTTCGGGAAGCGTCAGGTTCGGAAGTAGGTAATCGCCCTGCATTGTGTATGTCAGTTCTTCCATTGTCAAAACTCCTTTCGGTATTTATTGTGCTATTAGTATATTCACTTTGTCTGTTTTCCGCAATTATGCGATTCTGACGGTTGAGTGCCAGCACGGTTTTGGAAATCTCCGACAGTCCCATTTCGGCAATATCGCTCGTTGCAAAGCCGAGAGCATTCAAGGCTTCCTGCGTATTGAAATTGACAATATCACGAAAGTCGTCATCGTTAAAATACGGTTCAGTGTCAATGCCGAGTCTTGTCATAATCATAAAAGCAACGTTGTTACTAACAAGCTGTCTGTACATTGACTTAACGATGTCCTCGTCCAATTCTTCAAGAAAGGTATCATTAACCGTTACAAGAAAATCTCCCACATAATCGGGAATGTTGTCCTCTACAGCATTGCTTGAAGCGGAGATAATCGCATCCGCAAGGCTGTTCTTTTCATCAAGATATCCGAAGCTGCTTTCAAGCGTGTCGATTACTTCATCTGTGTATTCGGGTTTCATACTCCAAATAGGGACAGCTCTTGAGATTTCGCTTGCGTGTGTATCGGAAATATCAAAATAATGGACTAATCTCTGTGAATTGCCGTTCAGACTTTCAAACACGGCAATACCCTTTGCACCCCAGTTTACCCAGCGCCCGAAAGTCCTGTTCCACTGTTCAATAGGCAGAACGGCGGTTGCCTCGGGTTTCTGAGCGTATAAAAGGAGCTGTTCATCAAATCGCAGTCGGTAGTTATAACAGGCTGTTTTCAGAAATGCCGCCCATTTATCGGGTGACATAACCTCTTTCGAGGTATCTTCATACAGCTGTGAGATAAGGTCAAACTTTCTTGCCATTGTTCAGCACCTCCTTATCTTTCGTGGTTTCTGTTTTTAGGCTTGATAGGTGTTCCTTTCTCGTTATAGTTTTTCGGATTAGCCGCCGGGCAATCCCAACCGAGCATAGAGCCTGCCTTCATTGATTCTGCCTGAGCTTTTGTAATACCGAGCTTTCCGTTCAAATCATCAACAAGTGCACGGTTTTCACTCGGCTTACCGTTAGCCGACTTTGAATCGATATATCCTTTTTCGCCTTTGTTTACAATACCGATTTTATTTTTAGACTGTACGAAAACATAGCATTGGTCAGGCAAAGAGGGACGGAGAGGGATAACAGCGGTTTTCGCTTTTTCAAGCCTTTCTGCAAATTCACATATATGAAAAATATCGCTATCTGCTTCAAAGTGATAGTCGTCAACATATCTGCAAATCTTGTCAGCCTTTTCACCGTCAGAATATGTTATTCTGATTTTATCGCCGTCTTCAATTCGGAATATCTCCTTGTAATCAGGATTTATAAAACGAATACCTCTTTCTGCTTTTTCAAGGTGACTGTCAAGCCAATCCTTTTTGTAGCAATAGCAGTAAAGGTTATATTCACCCTTGTATGGATTCAGACGCATAAGATAAGCATAATCCTGCGTGTTCACTCTCACACCGTAATCTCTGCCTGTTTCATAAGCAAACACCCTACCACTACGGCAGAACTTAGCAAGCTCGCTCCTGTTTGAAAGAAATCCGCCGTCGCCTAAAAAAGAATTTATAATATCAACCTTTTCAGAGTTAAATTCGGGTGTATTCAAATCATCACGAAAGCTGTTCCAACTTGACCAGAACTCATTTCCGTTTGTACCCATATCCGCACGGATATAGCCGATTAAGCCTGTCTGCATTGAAATCTGCTGACTGTTGCGGTAGGTGTAAAGCCATTCCTTACCATTTAGCGGAGAAAGATTACTTTCCATTACACTCACCGTCCGAACAGCAGAATTTCATACCAAGAGCGTCAAGTACCTTGTCACCGATACTCTCGGCAATTTCATTGATATAGTCAAGCTCGCAGTCGCCGCTTTCGGCTTCCTTAAAGAATCTCTGCACCAGACTTAGCGGAGCATCTTTTTTGAGTGCAAAGAAGATATAAAAGCCTGCGCCCTCACGGTCAATGTTGTATGAGCAAAGGTCGCCGTTCTCGTCGATATACCACTCAGCAAGGTCAAAATCCATATCAAAGCATTCTCCGAGATTACCCGAATCAATAACCTTAACGGCGGTCGAGTTGTTTTCTTCGTTAAAAGTGTCGGTAAACGAAGCAACCGCAATAATCGGCTGTCCGACAGATACCTTGCTGAGCTTATATGTTATTTCTTCAAAATGATTGAAGTTAGCTGCGTACATAAGTGCAGTCACTTTATTTTCCGTAAATGACGAAAGCTCACTCCTGATTTTTGCTTTAATGCACGGAAGCATAAGGTCAATACTCGTCCATAGAGTGATTCTGTTAGCATTCGTTGTTTTGTTCATCATTGTTACCTCCAAGATAAGAATAGAGCTTGTTGCCCTTTGTGTTAGTCTGTAATTCGGAAATTATACTCATTTCCTGAACTGTCAAATTAGGTATGTTGAAAACATTTTGAAAGTTTATGCTTTGCAAATCCTTTTCGGTTTTGAAGCCTGCTTCAAAAAGCTTATTCAGCACCTTGAATTTCTGTTGTGTTGTAATTACAGTTTTATCTGCCATTTCATATATTCCCTTCAAAATCTGACGGGCGGTCTAATAAAACCGCCCGTCGTATAGTTTCTCACTTCTTTTTGTTGTGGTTTTTAATCTGTAAAAAGATAAAGCCGCCGATGATAAACACAAGAAGTGCTACGGCAATTATCACTTTCATTCTTCTGCCTCCTTGCAGTTTTTCTTTCTCTTTTTTACAAGAGCTGTCGCACAAGCCGCAATACCAACTGCCGATGTGCCTCCGAGAATAAGCCAGAGGTTTGGATTGCTCTCGTCACCTGTTTTTGGTGTGTGAATTTTCTCGTTATGCATTTCAACATTTGCAGTCTTACCGTATTCAATCTCAACAACCTTGTCATCAGGAAGCATATATCCGGCTGATGCATCGTTGTTTACCTCAGAAATTATATATTTGCCGATTCGTAATCCCTCAATAAGAATTTCTCCGTTTTTGTCGGTCTTAAAGATTTCATCATATCCGTTCTCACCTGTTACACGGAAAGAAAAACCTTCAATCTTTTTATCTGATGAGGTCTTTATGATTCTGAGTGAGCCTTTCATCGCTTCATTCAAAAATCCTTTGCCTGCTTCATTTTCAACCTCGTAGGTTTTGCCGTCCGTTTCAACAAAAACAGGATAGATGTTTTCATCAAGAACAAAGCCGTCAGGGGCGGTCTTTTCCTTTACAAGATAGTGTCCGTAAACAAGGTTGTCCATTTCGTAAACTCCTGTCTCGCTTTCCTTGATTTTACCGATAAGCTCATCATTATTATCAAGCTTACCGTCAGCATTAATGTCGGAATAAAGCTCAAATACTGCGCCTGTCAGCTTATTGTCGGAATAGTCAGCGTCAACCTTTGTGGTCTTGATATTGCCACGGATGAATTCATTGACAATCTCAATTTCTACAACATCGCCGTCAGCGTTAACGGTAACCGGATATACCGTGTAATTGAGGACGAAGCCTGTCGGCTGTTCAATTTCGCGGATATACCAAGTACCGTAAGGAATATCGCTAAAGCTAAAGCTTCCGTCCTCCGCAGAAACAGTTGTCAAGGTTGCGTTTTCCTTTGTAAATTCAACATCTGATGACTTGAACAGTCCGATAACAGCTCCGCCGAGAGGTTCTCCGTTTTCATCAACTTTCCTGCCCGATACCGAGCCGTAGATAAGTTCATTCATAATTGACTCACCGTTATTTACAGTCAGCTCAACCGTACTCGTCTTTTCACCCTCGTATTCAAAAACAACCGGATATTTTTTATCGCTGAGAATATAATGCTCATCCGTTGAAAGCTCTTTTACATAGTAACTGCCAAACGGAAGCTCTGTATTCACATAACCGTTACCCTTTTCATCAAGAGTGATAATTTCTATAAGTCCGTCAGCAGGAATAGATGTTCCGCTTGACGAAACAATTTCTTTTTCTGCAAACAAGCCAAAGGATATGTTCTTTATTTCCCCGTTTGTACCAATATCAAACGCTTCATTGGTTTCCAGCCACTTCTCAAGGCTGACCTTAACTTTCTGTCTGTCATTGAAAAATGAAGTTGCTGTCTCCGTAAGCTTCACGGTCTGATCTGTATAGGTAAGCTCTACAGTATGCACTTCGTCATTGAGTACCATACCGTATGGAGCGTGAGTCTCCTTAATGCTGTACTTACCGAGGTAAAGAGTTTTACTTACAGCAATTCCGTCCTTACCTGTAGTAACGGTATCTACAAGGTCGCCCTTTTTATTGTGTATTGTGCCGTCAGGAGTAATAATATTCTCTGCCGCACGGATTTCGTATGTTGCACCCTCAAGTCCTGCCGTTTCATAGACAGGCTGATAGACGGTCGATATTTCGTTGCCGTTCTCATCAATGCCACCGCTGACATTTACGCCATAGAAAAGCTCTCCTTCCTTTGAAATTGAGATTTTGCCTTTCTGCGGCGAATTTGCTTTGTTCACCTTAATCAAAGTAACACCGCCTTCGTTTGTAGAATTTTCCTTTGTTACATCAAAATAAACAGGTGTTTTATCAAGCACATAACCGTAGGGAGCCTGAACCTCAACAAGCTTGTATCCCTTGCCGTAAACAAGGGTTTCAGGAGTGATAAGACTTCCGTTGCTGTCAGTATAGAAAGTATCAATCGTCATATTCGAAGGATATTTTACCGACATTGTAATTAAAGTATTATCGGAGTCATAAATCTGAAATCCTGCCCCTGCGTAGGGAATTGTTTTTCCTGATTCTGCATCCACCTTAACCACCTTAATATAGGATTCAAAAATCTTATCATTGATGATATAGCTGTACGGCTTTGAGTTGTCGCAGATAAATACATCAAAGTCGGCAATTTTATCTCTGCCCTCCCAGCCTTTGGTCTGATGGACTGTGTATGTGCCGTATGGAAGCTTCTTTGATTTTGCGTATCCATTTTCATCGCATACAAGGATATCACGCTCATCCGGGTCGGCATTTTCATAGCTGCCTGTGCTTTTGAGAAAAAGCTGAAATTCGGCTCCTTTTTCCGGAGTTTCGATTTTGGTCTGTCCGTCATCGCAATGCTTGACGATTTCCACCTCACCCTTAATAACATCCTCGGTTACTTCAAGAGAAATAACATTATGTTCAACCGTGTAATTCTTCGCTTCTGCACCAACCGTATAGACAGTTTCATCAAGCAGATAGCCCTCGCTCGGTTCAATTTCTCTGATTGTCCAGTTATCACCGCAAACATATTCCTTTGTCGTGAATTTGCCGTTCTCATCGGTTGTGTAGGTATCAATTAACTTATCGCCATCATAGATACCGTACTTTGCTCCAGCAAGTGTAGCGTCGCCCTGCGCTTTCTTCTTTTCAGCATCGCTCTTTTCAACTGTAACGGTAAATTTTTTGAGTGTATTGGTAAATTCTCTCTTTGTCGCCTTATCCCAAGTAATAGGTGCTGTCTGCGATTTCGGTACAACATAGCGAATAGCTGTATCCACTTCTTCAAGGATATATGGTTTGTCACCGCTTACCAGGATATTCTTGAAAACAGCAACACCGGAATTATCGGTAACAGCATATTCATCTACCTTTGCCCTGGATAAAGATGTTCCGTATAGGTGGAATTTCACGCCTGCATTGAAATTATCCTCAGAGGACTTTACAACCTGAAGCTCACCACGCTTTAGAACATTGCTGAATTTTACGGTTGCAGTTTTTCCGCTTTCAACCTTAACCTGCTGTGTCTTTTGTGTTTCGTATTTATCCTCAGTTACCTCGGTTACGGTATATGTGCCGACCTTGAGGTCATCAAGCTGAAATTCACCCTTTGAGTTCGTAGTAACCGTCTTGCTGTAATTATCAGCACCCGTAATCTTGAATTTCACTCCTTCGATCTTTCCGTCGTCCGAGGTCTTAACGATTTTCAGACTTCCGGCTGAGGTCTTTACAGCAAAATACGCCGTCTTGGTTTCAGTATCGGACTGAACACCTGTTACAACATCCTGCTTTGATGAGCTGCCGCAGGCAATTAACGTTGTCGTAACCTTCGGCATTTTCTTCGTTGCGCTGAACACAACAGCGTTGGGAATAACCTTTGTTGAAGTCAGCGTAATCTTCTTCCTCGAAACAGAAACGGAAACGCCGTCAGTCGTTTTGAAAACATAGTCTGACAAAATATTGTTGCTGTCCGTAAGTGTAAGCGAATACTTACCGTCACTGTACTTTAACTCATTGACATTGCTCTTTGCCTTTGCAGAAGTTTCATAAGCAAAGCTGGGAATAGTGTTGTAATCTTCAAGTTTAGTGATGATTTTATTGTAGTTGTTTTTTACATTCGGATTTGCACCACCCGATGTGATGCCGTCAATAAACTTTGAATTTTTCAGTTTAAATGTTGATGCGTCACGACAACCTGTGCAAAACTCCCACACAACAAGCTGTGTAGCAATCCACTTCTGACCGTCCGTACCAACAAGGTTTGAAGCGCTTCCCGACTTTCCGAAAAGAAGTGAAAGATTTACCGCCTTTTTCTGTGCCTTTGAAAGAGCGTTCCAAGCCGCCGAAGCATCGGTTGTCAGCGTATTGCCCGAAAAGAGAGAATGACCAGGTTCAATGCAGTATGCGTCTTTTCCGTCTGCATAAATCCTGCACAATTCTTCTCCGACTGTTCCTACTACATATCCGTCGTGTTCTGTGTACTTTACAAATTTTATGATGTTTCCGCCTGTGTCGTAAGCATAGTCAAATGTGACCGTTACTTCTTTTGCGGCGGCATTTGCAGGAAGAATAAAAATTGTTGAAACTATAGAGATAAGTGCGAGCACAACCGCAGTAATTCTCTTTGCGTTTCTCTTGTTAAAAACTTTTGTCATTGGTTTACCTCCATAATAAAAATCGGACAGTTAAATTCTGTCCGTTGAAATAAAATATGCGTTTATTTGCCTTTAGAGAAAGATATATTTATGAGATAAAGTTAATTTATGAGATAGTATATATCTTTCTTTTCGGGTAGTTCTGGTAGTATAAGGGGATAGAGTGTGAGAAAGGGGGAAAGTAAAAAAATAACTTGTCCTACCTGCCGTCACGCTCTGCTCGGCTTCGCAGGTATCTGCGGTAGTGTTCCAAAGCCTTGCAAACATAGTCCTCCGTGTCCTTAAGCTTTACGCTTTTCGGAATAAGGCTTCTCACTCTGTCACCGTGCAGCACAATACGCTCCCGCTGATTCGGTTTTTCTTCCGACATAATCGCTTCAACGACTTCTGTTGTCAGCTTACCGCTTTCAAACATTTTTCTCATTCGGATTGTCTGGTCGTGCGACGGTGTACAGTCGTTAATATCAATCTGTAGGGCAACATCACGCTGACTCTCTTCGTCAAGGTACGAAAGCTCAACGGCAGGGCGCATTTTAATTCTGCCCTCATCTACAAGTTGTAAAAGTTCGGGGATGAGATTGGTCAAGCGGATATACTTTCTAACCTGTTCGTGACTTTCACCGCTATTTTCAGCAATAATTTCTCGGCTTGTTTTTCCTAACTTCTGCAACAGTGTTGCAGAAGTTAAATCCGTGCGTTGTCCTTGCCTCTTTATTGCCTCCAACCTCATTTTGTAGGCAAAAGCTTTTTCACTTGGAAGTATTGTTGTACGCTGAAAATTACTTTCAACCATATACACAATAGCTTCGTCACGGGTTAAGTCCTTTATTTCACTTCTGAGTGTAGTAAGACCGGCAAGCTCACAAGCTCTCTTTCGCCTGTGACCGCTGACAAGCTCATATCTTCCGTCCTCTTTCTGCCTTAAAACAGCAGGGGTTAATACTCCGTTTGTCTTAATGCTCTCCACAAGCTGCACCATATCATCGTCATCTCTGACGTTAAACGGGTGGTTGGGAAAATCGTCTATCAGCTCAAGCGGAATATTCCTTATCTTTTCAAGCTTTGCATCCTCTCGCTCCTGCTGTGTAGAGAAAAGGTCATCGAGTGTCGGCAGTGCGAAGTCGCTCTTTCTTTCTGCCATCCGAAAGCACCTCCTTTGCAAATTCAGCGTATGCCAATGCCACCTTGCTGTTCGGCTCATAAGCATAAATGCTTTTGCCCTTGGAAGTTACCTCTGCGGCTTTTACTGCAATCGGAATTTTTGTTTTATATATCCTGATTACACTTCCAAAGTTGTCACGAATTGCATCCACCGTGCTTTTGGCAAGATTCGTCCTGTTATCTACAAGCGTCAGCAAAATACCGTCAACAGACAAGTTAGGATTGGTATGTGACTTCACTTTGGAAACTGTCTGTAAAAGCTGCGTCATTGCTCTTGCAGGCAAATACTGCGCCTGAACAGGTATAACAACGCTGTCAGCCGCCGTTAAGGCATTTAGTGTCAGCATACCAAGTGAAGGTCTGCAATCAATCAGAACATAGTCATAGCCGGACTTCACTTTGCTTAGATAGCTTTTCAGAATATTCTCACGGCTCATTGCCGTAACAAGGTACATTTCCAACGCTTCCAGGTCTGTATTGGAAGGTATCAAGTCAACACCTTCGTTATGGTGAAGTATTCCGCTTGTAGCATCCGTGCTGTCGTAACGGATTACATCATGCATTTTCGTGGCAAGAGTAACAGGTATCTCATCAACTCTCTTCCAACCCAAACAAGCGGTTAAATCGCCTTGCGGGTCGCAGTCAACAAGAAGTACCTTTTTGCCCTGCATAGCCAATCCAATACCCAAATTCATTGTGGTTGTCGTCTTTCCGACACCGCCTTTCTGATTGCAGATAGCAATAGTTTTGCAGTTTGGCATTCGTTTTCCTCCTTTCAAATTTTGTCACGGTGCATTAAGGTTTTTACACCGTAATAGCTGTCCTGCAATAACAGCTATGTAACTTTTCCGCCGTACTTGTCCTCAACACCCCCAGCGGATAGATAAATCTATCTGGGACTTCATTAAGTAACGGTCTGCTTTACCGTTGCACGGGAATCTCACCCCTCGAAGGAACTCTTCGAGCTGCGTACAGGAGTATCATTATCATTCTGACTGTCGTCGCCATATCAGGTGCAACCCGATACTTGCAGACGGAATTAGCGCTCGCTTTCAAATTGGAAAGGTCGTGGCGTACCGCTGCTGTGGCTCGTGCTTTTGCACATCATCAGAAGTAACGTCTTAATGAAGTGTATATTCAGTTGTCAAAGTTCAGCGAAAAGGTCTTTCCGATTGCTCGAAAAAATAACCTCTTCACCTATTTGGACAAAGGGTACCCATTTGTCAGGGTATTTTTAAAAATTTTTTCAAAAAAAATACCTACTCCAATAACCGAGTAGGTAGACACTATAATATATTCATTTTTTGATGCGAATTTTTATATTCTTTTTCTTGGCTGAAATTAATCGAACAAGCAAGTCATCAACAACATCTGTATATTTACCTGCTTGTATGAGGTTATTTTTAAGTTCAATTAAACTATGAATTACCTGACTATATTCATCGTCGGTAAGATATAAATGATAATTAAGTTTTTTCATATTCATTTCTCCTCGCCAACTAATAATAACGACTATTGACATTTCTGTAAAATATGCGATAATAAAAAAGAATTAACACGAAAAGCAAAAGTTTTTCTAGCAGTTTATTGTTTGATTTGATGAATATTGGTCGGCAGTTTGTTCCACCATTTGTTACGGCAAATAATCGTTAAAATCTCGTAACAGATGAAAAATGTTAAGCATTATCAACAAATTCACTATACTGATTAATGTTAAAAATCAACAAAAATTTAGGGGCGTTTTCACTTAAAACTCTATCAGAGCCGCTCCAAAACCGCGTGCCGAGGGTTCGAGTCCTTCTGCCCCTGCCAAAATGAAAGCACATCTTTTGATGTGCTTTTTATTTTACAAAAAGCAAAAGGAGTCGAAGGCGACCGTTAAGAAAACAGTCCGGTGGACTGTTTTTAGGGAGAGCGTAGATGCCTCTTTCCTTTCGTATTTGTGCTTTATAAGCGTGGTAGGCACTTTCGCTAAATTAATAGTATTCTGCCCCTGCCAAACAAAACACCTTGAAAACGGCTTAGGTATGCGGTTTTTGGGCGTTTTTTCTTTTATCTAATTCAACCAAATTTATGCAAAATCCCTCGGATTGCCGTCCGTTTGCCGTCCAACACTATAAAAAATTATAATAACGCTTGTAATTTACTAACATTAGGATTTAAACTTATCTATTATATTGTTTAGCATAACAGCTTAACATATTGACACTTGCTAATTATTATAATATAATGAAAATGAAGATAGGATTGGCCTATCAGGGGTGTTTTCCTTACCCAGCGAAGTGGGAGTGTTTAAAGATGCGAAGCCTTAGCATATAAAATAATGAGACAAAAATTGATGGAGCTTGAACCATTTTAAAAAATCAGTGAAACGGAACCCAACCGTTGCGAATTAGGACTTTTATTGAAAAGTAAGACAGGTAACATTTTGTTTATGTTACCTGTCTTTTTGTTTTTATAATATAGTTTTATTTTTCAAGCACTAACAGAAAGCCCCTTAGTCCTGAGTATAGTATGTTATAGCTTTTTTCTTTAATTGATTAAACAAGTCTATATTTTCCGACTTTATCATTAGATTATCAAAATAATAGTTACTTAAGGATTTCAGAAAAGCCAATTCATCTATATTATCATAATTTGCCAGTATATCGTCTATTGTTTGATTAAGTGTAGTACACATAACACCATCTAAAACAAAATAATCTATCCCATCAAACGAATCAACAACATTATATTCAATATTGCTAAACTGACCTTTTTCCTTTACATATACATGAATTTTTGATTCATCCATATATCCGTTCAAGGTATTCTAATGCAGAAATATGCACTTCACTAGTAGCTGACTTCATAAGCACCATCATTTAACACATAAAAATCAATCAAAAGCATTCTTTTATTTTCTCCAATATAACTACATCTGCCGGACAGAAGTTATAATTTGGAATTTCATTTTCAGTTATCCACTTTAGGTCTTTATGTTCAAGAAGAGTAGGTTTACCACTTACTATTCTAGAGTTAAAGACAGTTAGGTTTATAGTAATATCAGGATAAGTATGCTTTGTGCTGATAAATTCACTGTCAACTTCAATCTCAATATCCAATTCTTCTTTACACTCTCTTATTAAGGCTCGTTCCTTTGATTCACCTTTTTCAACCTTGCCACCAACAAATTCCCACAACAATCCTCTCTTTTTGTTAACAGGTCGCTGACATATCATAAATTTTTCACCGTTCCAAATTAGAGCTGCTACCACTTCAACTATATTCATCATATTTATACCACCAATTTATTTGTTTTCTTTAAGAATCTTGCAGGTATTGGTTTTTCTAATCTCCATGTAATATTCATAGGTTTTGAGCCGGTATGACTAACATAAGTTGCCTCACCAAGAAATGTATAAGGTGACACATTACCAAAGGAATCATTCTTAAATTCTCTCACAAATAGCAAGACCTTACTGCCCTTTTCTTTGTGATGAATATACCTTTGACCTGTTGGTGAGGTTTCTGAAGTTGTACTTTGGCTTTGCCAATGGAACAATTCCTCATTTATGGAATAATCATTATACATAGTTGTAGGGGAATAGTCCTTATCAGCCTTATTTAATGTTAATAAAAATACATCTATTCCCTTATCTTTTAGCCAAATAACACCTTGTCTCATTGCACTAAAGTTTAGATAATCAAGTCCTGCTAATAACTGTCTTTGAGAATATGTACAGTAAACATCCAAAGGACTATCAAAACCCAAATCAATAGTTTCATCAACAAAATCAATACTGTTGAATTTGTATTCCAGTAGCTCTATAAGTTCACCTTTCATTATTGGGCTGTCAGACAATGAATACAAATTACTTAATACTTCTTCATCACTAAAATCTTCAATTGCCTTGCTCCATACTGTAATATAAAACATTTGTAGCATTCGTTTATCAACTGAGGATAATTTTTCAAAATCTATATTATCTATGTTGTTTAAAAAACCAATTAAAAATTTTATCCATCTTCTAGAGTCAATAGAAGTAAACCTTACAAATGCTTTGGTCATTACTTCTTCTATTGGTTCAGAAAAATCATCTAGTTTTCCGGCTTTAACACACAATCCGGAAAATGTGGAATATTTATAAACTGCTCTAGGGTCTAATCTGTAGTGTTGCAAGAAATTTGATAAGGTTAGTGTTTTGCCGGTATCTTCTTCAAAACTTGCAATTCTTGCAACAAGTCCTGCAGTATTGCCATATGAACTGCGTATATTGTCTAGAATATACTTTTCTGCTTTTCTCTCTAGTTGAATATAGCAACCCTTAGGAACTGACACAAAACCATCCTTAATTTCTCTAGTTATTCCTCTTGTTGTATTTGATAATAAAGCAGAAAATTTATCTTCAAAATTATATTTTTTATTAGCTTGACCGATAAAATCAAGAACAGTAAGACATTCCTTATCTTCTGATAAACGAAGGCCTCTACCTAACTGTTGCAAGAAAACTGTAAGGGACTCTGTAGGACGTAAAAACAAAACTGTATTTACTTCAGGAATATCCACACCTTCATTGTAAATATCCACAACAAAAATAAACTTAACATCACCATTTACAAGTTTATCTTTTGCTGAGTTTCTCTCTTCATCTAACGATTTACCAGTTAAGAAAATTGATGGAATACCACATTTATTGAAGTAATCACTCATAAATTCTGCATGTTCAATAGAAACACAGAACCCAAGACCTTTTACATCATTAATATCAGTTACATATTTTATGAGAGAATTTACAACTAAATCTGCTCTACGGTCAGCTACTGCTCCACTAAATGTGTAAATATTTGAAAGTTCTTTCTTGTCATATCCACCTACTGACCATTTTAGGCCATCCAAATCAACATTATCAGTTACACCAAAATACTGAAAAGGACAAAGTAATTTCCTGTCAATAGACTCAGGTAATCTGATTTCTGCTGCAATTCTGTTATCAAAGTAGGATAAAATACTTTTACCGTCCATTCGTTCAGGTGTAGCGGTTAGTCCTAACAGTACAGTCGGTTTATAATAGTCAAGTAACTTCTGATATGTTTTAGCAGCTGCATGGTGGAATTCATCCACAATTATATAGTCATAAAAGTCATCTGTTGTAACTTCATTGAATTTTTGTGAATTAAAGGTTTGTATTGAAACAAATAAATTATCAATACTATCCGGTTTATTTTTGCCAACAAATAATTCACCAAAATTTGCATCTTTAAGCACTGCCCTAAAGGTATAAAGGCTCTGCTTTAGAATTTCTTCTCTATGTGCAACAAATAGCAATCTACAATGCTTTCCCTTATTATTTCTTCTAAAATTTCTATAATCAAAGGCAGAAATAACTGTCTTACCTGTACCTGTTGCAGCAACAACAAGGTTGCGATAATAGCCTCTAACTTCTCTTTCAGCTTGAAGTTTATCCAGAATTTCTTGCTGATATGAATATGGCAAAATATCAAGGGTATAACTCTGAGACTCTATATTATTATCAAAGTGCTTTTCTGCCCTTAAAGCCCTTGATAATCTTTCTTTTTGGCTTTCTGCATAATATTCAAATTCTTTAGAATTCCAATAACTTTCAAAGGTAGCTTCAATTTTTAATATAGTCTCAGGCAAGTCCTTCTTAGTAACCTTAACATTCCATTCAAGGCCACTTGAAATAGCTGCATTTGAAAGGTTTGATGAACCAACATATGCAGTAGTAAAACCTGTATCTCGATAAAAAACATATGCCTTAGCATGAAGTCTTGTTACCTTTGTGTCATAGCTAACCTTGATTTTTGTATTAGGAAGTTTCCTAAGTTCTTCAATAGCCTTAACATCAGTTGCACCCATATATGAGGTTGTTATTATGCGTAATTCCCCACCATTTTTGGTAAAGTCCTTTAGTTCGTTAATAATTAATCTTAGACCACTCCACTTAACAAATGACACTAACATATCAATTCTATTGGAAGAAACGATTTCCTTTTTCAATTCTGTGTACATTTGTGGTTCGTGAACTGCACCGGTAAAAAGTGAACTTTGTGCAATAGAAGTTTCCGGTCTTATAGTCTTAACTTTATTATTAATTGATTTTACACTATTCTTTTTATCAAAAACCGATAGAAGCTGTTCAGCCTTGCTATTAACTGCAAAACTATCAAAATCTTCATCTTCTGTTTCTTCTTTTATAACAGAAACTATCTTGTTTATTAAAGAAACTCTATCAGCTAAATTATCATCACTAATATAGTTAAGTCCTTTTTCAATAATATCAGCAACATATTGTGACAAAATCTTTGATGACTCAGCCTTGTCAATTTCTTTAATTTCAGAAAATTTATCAACTGACTCATCAATATCCTTTTGTAAAGACTCATTTATAACCTGTTCATATAAACCATCTTTTAACATTTTGTCACCTACTTATTAGTTAATGATTTTAGTGTATCACTTATTATAAAATTAATAAAGCTATTAATTAAAAGTAATACTACCTTTTTTACCATAACTTCTTGTAACCTTAAAAAGTTCATAGGAAGTTACGGCTGAGAAGTAGTCTTGATACTGTTCCTTATAATTTTCTTCAATAGTTTTCACAATATTTTTCAACTGCATAATTACTGCAACAATATGCTTGCAACTATAGTTACAGTAGCAATCACAAATAAAGTTACTTACTTCACCATTTTTATATGTAAATTCAATTTCGTAAATATTTGTACCATCTACAATAGCCTTACCCATATTACCGGCAACTGAAAGATAAATTACCCTACCGTCAAGGTAATAATCAATGCCTTTTTCCTTAACATTATAAGGCACTTTCAGTTCTGAAATGTCCTTTTCCAGCAAAAAGCCTTCTTCATCTTCACCGGAAACAACAATTTCTTCTTCATCAACAACAGGTGGCTTAAGCCAAGTTATAACCTTTTCATAAGGGATAACTGACTCATCAAAAGAAATAAAATAGTCACCTGCAAAGAAAAACTTACCTTTTACTGTAGTATCTGCTAAGGCAACAACCTTTTTATAGTCAGATAGCTTTATCTTGAAGTTATAATTAACTTCTTCAACAAAGCCTCTTTCACCCTCTAACTTACCATCAACAAAAACAATGTCGCCTTTATGCAAATCGAATTTATCATTGTAATAAGAAAGAACTCTGTTATTCTTCTCAAAACGAACACTAACAAGGGATTTTCTAGCTTTCATCTCAGGCTTTTCTACTGCTATAGTTTCTATATTTTCATTAACTTCATTATTATCATCACAATAAAAACCTATTTTGTTTGTCATCAAAATTCTCCTTTACAAGTTAGTTTTTTCTTTTCTACAATAATATAATACCACATTTACTGTCCCAAAAATGGGACTTATCTTTTAAATAAAAAAGAATATTAAAATTGCTTGGAGATTATTTCTCTTATATTGTTTTCAGCCTCTTTTACTTCTTGGTAAAATTCTTGTGATGACATTCTAAGGCAACCGTTACCCATAATAATAAGTTGCTCTAAACCGTCAGAAGTAACAACCTTTACCCTATTATTCTTTGCTAATTTTTTAGTTACTTTTTCAATATATGAGTCGGCAGTTTCTGCTTCTTTGGTATAGACAATGTTGATATTATTCAGTTTATCAACTTCGCCTACACCACCCTTAACTTTGTAAGCATCAAAAACTACTATTACTTCACATTTTTTATAACCTTGATAGTTGCAAAGAATATTCAACAATTTTTCTCTTGCACCGTCAATGGTAGTTTTTGCAAGTTCCTTTAAATCTTCCCATGCAAAAATTACATTATATCCATCAACTAACAAATATTCTTTACCGTCATAGTTAGGAGCTTTTGATGGTTTATACTTAGGGTCTTTCTTTGTAAAATCAAAATGTCTTTTCTCTACATTTGTTTTCTTCTGTTTAATAGGTCCGTAAGTCTGTTCAAAAATTTGCATCAACTCATTATCAAGTGCAAACAAATCTTCTTTACCCTGATAGTTAGAAAATGACCTTTTCTTCTCTGCAATAGTTTCAGTTACTTTAGGCTGAGATAATACACTTGTTAGGTGCATTTGGGACTTAACCTTATCCCACTTAACATTATAACCTGCACCCTTAGAACAAAATACTGAGTCACAAGTGTTATCAACATCACCGTCACAATCATAACCTATACTTTCCATAACCTCTTCACTATTATGACAAGGCTCATAGCCCTTTAGGTTACACACTAATTTACCTTTACCATGGGTATATTGGATAACATCCTTAGTATAATCGTGCATTGTAGATACAGGTGCAGTACCTGTAATTATAGAAAAGTCACCCTCAAGTTCCGGTGGGTTAAACGAACCACTCATATACTGAATATCAGCCATAGCCTTGCCTACATTTTCTGTTGGCACTTCAAGAGTAAATTCATAAACCGGTTCTAGCAAAATACTTTTTGCCTCTCTTAAACCTTGCCTTACAGCTCTATAAGTTGCTTGTCTAAAGTCACCACCCTCAGTATGTTTTGGGTGGGCTTTACCGGAAACTAAAGTGATTTTCATATCTGTAATAGGTGAGCCTGTCAGCACACCTATATGAGTTTTCTCGTACAAATGAGTAAGGATAAGCCTTTGCCAGTTTTTATCAAGCAAATCTTCTTTACAATCTGTTGCAAATGTAAGACCACTGTCCCTTTTAGTTGGCTCTAAAAGTAAATGCACTTCTGCATAATGGCGTAATGGTTCAAAGTGACCTACACCCTCAACAGTATTTTCTATTGTTTCTTTATAGATAATATTTCCTTGACCAAATGTTACATCAAAGCCAAATCTCTCTGAAATAATAGACTGTAACACTTCAAGCTGAATATCACCCATTAATTTTACTTGAATTTCCCCTAGTCTACTATTCCATTCTACTTTTAGCTGAGGATCTTCATTCTCAAGTATTTTCATTTTTTGCAATGCAGTATGGGCGTCAACTTCACTTGGCAAATTGATTTTGTATGTAAGTACCGGTTCTAATACCGGTAAACTTGAATTGTTCTCAACACCTAAACCGTCACCGGAAGAAGTAAAGGTGATACCGGTTATTGCACAAATTGTACCGGCGGTAGCCTCTTGGATAGCAGTAAACTTTTCACCGGAATATATTCTAATCTGCTGTACCTTTTCTTGTTCCTTATTCTTAGGACTTTGCAAAATTTCTTTTACTTTTAATGTGCCACCTGTTACCTTTAGGTAAGTTAGCCTTTGACCTTTATCCTCAGCAATTTTATATACTTTACCGGCAAATTCATCACCATAACTATTCATCTCGGAATAATTATAAATACAATCTAAAAATTCCTCAGTACCCTTTAGCTTTAGTGCTGCACCAAACATACAAGGAAAAATCTTTCTATCTTTAATTGCTTTTACTATATGGGATTTTTGTAAGTTACCCTCTTCATATTTAACCAATAAATCTTCATCACATAGTGCAATATTTTCATAAAATTCATCAGTATCTACAGTATCAAAGTCAACACAATTATCACTTAGCTTTGACTTTAACTTAGCCATTGCTATTCCCTTATTAGCACCATCAAGATCCATTTTGTTAACAAAAATAAAGCAAGGCACATTATATTTTGCAAGAAGTTTCCACAATGTTTTGGTATGACTTTGCACACCCTCAGTACCACTTACTACAAGAATTGCATAGTCAAGAACTTGTAAAGTTCTTTCGGTTTCAGCAGAAAAATCCACATGACCGGGAGTATCAATTAAGGTAAACTGTGTATCCTTATAATTTAGTACTGCTTGTTTAGAAAAGATTGTAATGCCTCTTGCTCTTTCAAGAGAAAATGTATCCAAAAAAGAATCTCTGTTGTCAACTCTACCGATTTTGCTTATGTTGCCGGATTGATATAACAAAGCCTCAGAAAGTGTTGTTTTTCCTGAGTCAACATGAGCTAAAATTCCCACAACAATTTTCTTCATTTTCTCACTTCCTTAATCTGTCTTTTAATATTCTATCATACCCACATTTGTTATTCAATAACCTTTACAAAAGAAAGAAAACTAACCGGAGAGGGTTAGCTTTCTTCCATTTGAGTGGTCTAAAGTGATTGCACTTGCTGAGTTAGTTTTCTTACTTGTACAGTCAACATTCTTAATGTACTTATAAGTAGTTGTAGTATCAACACCGTTTACATTCTTACCGTTATACTGTAGTTCGTAATCACTGTCACCCTTAGCATATGTATTTGCAGTAGCAGTAACATTGAATATTATTCATATATGAATAATATTCAAAGCTACCGTCTGTGTTTTCAGAATAGTCATACACTTCACCGGTCTTTTCAATAGAAACTGTACCACCTGTATTGGACAATGTAACCAAAAATAAGGCAACTGCAAGTAAAAGTAAACTACTTACAGTTGCTTTTTCACAATAGAAACAGTTTTTCATTGTTAATTATTTACAATCCCCACATAATATGAAATATTCATTGTAAAGTACTAGGAATTGTGGTATCATATAGTGGATAATTTGAAATGAGGTGCCACATTATGGACAAAAAAAGAGGAAGTTTTTCCGGTGGTCTAGGATTTGTCTTTGCGGCAGCCGGTAGTGCAGTTGGTTTAGGTAACCTATGGCGTTTCCCATACCTTGCTGCTCAATACGGTGGCGGTATCTTTCTACTGGTTTATCTAATCTTAGCAGTAACATTTGGTTTTGCCCTATTAACTGCTGAAATTGCTATTGGTAGAAAGACAAAGCTAAGTCCTGTACTTGCCTACAAAAAACTAAACAAAAAGTTTTCTTTCTTAGGGTACATTGCAACCCTTGTACCAATCATCATTATTCCTTACTATTGTGTTATTGGTGGTTGGGTTACAAAATATGTAACAGTTTATGCTCAGGGACTTGTTGCTCCGGTAGCAAAAGATGGTTACTTTAGTGACTTTATCGGTCATCCTGTAGCTCCACTAGTATTCTTCTTAATCTTTATGCTACTCAGCATTGTTGTTATTATGCTTGGTGTAAAGAAAGGTATCGAAAAGTTAAGTAAATTCTTAATGCCACTACTTATTGTACTTACTATTGGTATTGCAATTTACGCACTGACACTTCCAAATGCAATGGAGGGTGTTAAGTATTACTTAATTCCTGACTTTAGCAAATTCTCTATTTTGACAGTAGCAGGTGCTATGAGTCAGCTATTCTACTCAATGAGTATTGCAATGGGTATTATGGTTACTTACGGTTCATATACAAGAGATGATGTTAACCTTACTAAGTCAGTAAACCGTATTGAATTTTTCGATACACTTGTTGCTTTATTAGCAGGTCTAACGATTATTCCTGCAGTTTACATCTTTAGTGGTGAAGAAGGTCTTTCTTCTCAGGGTGCAGGTCTAATGTTTATGACATTACCTAAGGTATTCCAGCAAATGCCGGGTGGTAACATTATAGCTTTACTATTCTTTGTACTTGTATTCTTCGCAGCAATTACAAGTTCCATCTCTGTTATGGAAGCTATTGTTTCTTCGCTAATGGACAAGTTCCACCTAAAGAGAATTCCTAGTTGCTTAATCGTTATCGGTATTTGCCTACTACTTGGTATTCCATCATCACTTGGTAATGGTTTATGGGCTAATATTAAGATTCTTGGTATGGACTTCTTAACATTCTTCGACTACATTAGTAACAGTATTCTAATGCCTATCGTTGCATTCTGTACTTGTATTCTTGTTGGTTGGGTTATTAAGCCAAAGGCTCTTACAGATGAAGTCACTAAGAATGGCGAAAAGTTTGGCAGAAAGAAACTTTTCAATGTTATGATTAAGTACGTTGCTCCAATCTGCTTACTATTTATCTTTGTTACAGGTATTCTAAGTCAACTTGGTATTATTACAATCTAACATAAACAAATTAAGGACTCAACAATAAGTTGAGTCCTTTCTATTTATACAACTTATATATACAAAAACTGCTATGGAGATTAAGTTCCATAGCAGTTTATTTTTTATGTAGTTTTTAGATTACTCTATGCTTTTTCCACTTACCGGACAAGTATCTTGCTAAGTAAGCAACACCTCTTGCATACCAGTCAATGAACATTCCTAGCCATACACCTAGGACACCCCAACCAAGTACCATAACCATTACATAGCTACAAATAATTCTGAATACCCACATTGAAATCATACTAACACCAAGTGAGTAGTTAACATCACCGGCTGCTCGTAATGAGTTTGGAAGTGCAAAACTTAGTGGCCATACAGGTAATGATGCAATACTGAAACATCTCAAAACGAATACTGCAATTTCTGTTGCTGATGGTGAAAGTGAGAATAGACTTACTATATACGGAGCAGTTACAAGTAACAGTAGCTTACATACCCAGTCACTAAGGTAAGTTAGTTTCATTAGCTTTTTGGTGTAAACCTTAGCATCCTCAGCACTACCTGCACCTAAGCATTGACCAATGATAGTTACCATTGAAAGACCTATTGCAGTACCGGGAATATTAGGGAAGTCAATAACCTGAAAAGCAATTGAGTTGGCTGCGATTGCATCCGTACCAAGAGTAGCAACCATACTTACAACAACAATTTTACCGATTTGGAACATACCGTTTTCGATACCACTAGGAATACCGATTTTAAGAATTCTAACAACAAATGCTTTCTTAGGAATATATTTCTTTAGGTTATGTACTGCCATAGGGTTTTTCTTAGATAATGCAAAAATCGTCATTACAACACCGGCAACTACTCTGCTAATCAAAGTAGCAAGTGCAACACCGGCAACACCAATACCTGCACCAAAAACAAATACAGCATTTAGCACAATGTTAATTGCATTCATCAGTAAGCTGATGTTCATACTGATTTTACTGTTACCCACACTTCTGAAAATAGCAGCACCGGCATTATACATACCAAGGAATGGATATGAAAGAGCAGTGATGAATAGATATGTTGTGGCACAGTCCATAACATCCTTTTCAATAGAACCAAAAATCAATGACAAAATCGGACTTGTAAACACACAGAAAATAAGTGCAGCTACAACTGAGAAAATCATCATAATAGTTTCCAGCTGAGCACAGGTGTGTCTTGCTCTAACTCTATCATCACAACCAAAGTACTGACTGGCAATAACAACACCACCGGTAGCAAAAGCAGCCATTATCTGAATGATTAATCTATTTATATTATCAACCAAAGCAACGCCTGATACTGCTACCTGACCAACTATTGATACCATAAATGTATCAACCATACCAACACTAACTGCCAAAAGTTGTTCAAAAATTAGTGGGACTATTAATCTGCAAATGAACTTGTTACTAAACATTAACTACCCTTCTTCAAAAATACTAATAAATACATCAACTTTTCTACATTATAATTCTACATTATAAATAGAAAAGAAGAAGAATATATCTGCCACAAAATTTCTGTAAAATACCACCTCAAATTTATTTCGTAAATATAATATTCCTATTGAGAAAAATTGTCAATGTTTAAATCAATCAAATTTATAGTTAAATTTTTAGGATTTTTATTACATTTTCTTGCTTTTTATTTTGATTTTCCACAAAATCTCCTTTTGTATAATATATACATATAACAAGGTTAGTATTTGTGCAATATAACGAAGTGATTAAAACAAAAGAAAAACACCTACCGGTTTCCCAGTAGGTGAGTTTCCTTTCTAAAGGGGGTTATAGAAAGACTATTTTTTGTCATATACTTCTTTATTTAAGCGTTTTTCTTTAGCATTAACAATAACATTTGTAGCTGCGTCACCAACAACATTTAGTGTAATAACAGCCATACCAGGTAGGTAGTTCATTGCCAAAACCAAAGAATAACCGATTAAGCAAAGTTCTGTGTTGAAACCTAAGCCCATCATAACAACATAAACCATTGTTGTACCGGCAACAGGAACTGCAGGTGTACCGATAGCAGTACAAATTGATAGGAAAGCAGTTAGTGCTAAAGTAGCAGGAGTAACATTAATACCTGCTGCAGTACCGATAAATGTAATAGCAATCATATGCATAGCAGTTGTACCATTCATATTAATTGTCATACCTGTTGGTAGAACGAAACTACTGATTTCTTTTGAACAACCAAGTTCTTCTGTACATGTCTTTGTGTTAAGTGGAAGTGTAGCTGCTGATGAGTTTGTTGCTGCTGCGAACATACCAATCTTAGCAGTTTTCTTTAGGAATGTAATTGGATTTAAACCTGTTGTAATAAATACACCGATAGGATAAATTGTAACAACAAGTAGTAAGCTAACAATGATAGTTGTTGCAATCCAAACAAGTGTTGGTGAGATATATTCTGTACCGTAAACTGCAAATGCTCTAGCAATCATACAGAAAATAGCAATTGGAGCAACCTTGTTGATAATGAAGTTAAGTGCCATCTGTACAATGTCGTTTAGAACTTCAATAACTCTCTTAAGTGGCTGAGCCTTTTCGCCAAGTGCTGTCATACATAGACCAAGCACAATAGCAACAACAACTACTGAAAGAATTGTACTATTGCTTGAAAGTGAACTAACAATGTTAGAAGGAACTGCATTAACAACTGTAACAAGTGGATTATAACCATCCATTGTTACAAGTTCCTGAGCTTCCTTAGCCGGTAGGTTAACATCGAACCAACCCATTGACTTAACAAAGTAGGCTGCTGCACCTGCAAGAGCTGCTGCTACAACATAGAAACATATGTAGCAGATAAATGTTTTACCTGCGATTTTACCAAGTTTCTTTGGATCAGCTAAGCTACATAGTGCCAAGCTAAGTGAACATAAAACCAAAGGAACAATCATCATCTGCAAACCGTGCATAAACAACTGTCCTATAATATAGAAAACACCAATACCTTCAATACTTTTTGTTGCTGTAATATCTTGGAAGAATATTGCATCTACAACATCCCAAACATCGGAACTAATTTGTCCTTTAATAAATAGACAAAGAATACCAACTGCAAAACCGGCAACAACAGCAATCAACATCTTCTTAATGATAGACATCTTTTGCTTCTGAGCTTTCATACCCATCTCTCCTTTATCATCTTAAAATTTTTAATCCGTTATATTAATTGAAAGCACCGGTAAAACCTTTGCCCCCTTAATCGGTGCTTTTCAATAATATCCAAAAATAAAAATAGCCACCTGTAAAACAAGCGGCTTACAATATAAAGTTCTTAGTAAATCAACTTTATATCATTTTCATTACAATAATCAACCCATTTGTCATCCGGCTTTTCATCCGTAATCAGATAATCAAGCTTATCAATACTTAGAAAGTTAACAAACGCTGTTTGGTTAAATTTTGTATGATCTGCAAGTAACACCACTGTGTTAGCTCTTTTTGCCATTTTAGATTTTAGGATAGCTTCACCCTCTGTAGAGTCCATCAAACCACTCTCAAAGCTAAGTCCCTTACAACTTAGAAAGGCAACATCAACATTATATTTTGAGATACTGTCAATAGCCAAGTTACCCTGGAATGAAAGAGTATCTTCGTCATATCTACCACCGGTAGAAATAACTCTCATTTCAGCACCATCAAGTTCTTGGAATATCTGTGCTGAAAAAGTAATTGTAGTAATATTATTCTTATTCTTCAAAAGCTTCATAGCTTCCATAACTGTTGTACTGTTATCTGCCATAAGTGTACGCATTTCAGGCATAGCCTTTACAGCCATTGAAGCAATCTTCCTTTTTTCTTCTATATTAATAGATTTTCTCTTGAAAAAATGAATGTGGTCCTTGTGGTTAACTGTGTTAAGAACTGCACCGCCAAAGGTTCTTGTAACCACACCTTCATTTTTTAACTTTTCAAGGTCACGGCGAATTGTTTCTTCCGTTACATCATATAGTTCACTTAACTCTGTAACAGATACCTCGCCTTCTGTTTCAACTTTATGTCTAATTTTATCAATTCTCTTCTCCATAATTAGGTCTCCCCCTCGTTGTTATAATTATACCAAATATAAATTATAAAGTAAAGAGATTTTTGTATTTTTTATATAATAAATTGTAAGAAAATTGAGAAAATTCATAAATATTGAATATTCATAGGAAAATTATTGCCACCCACTCTGAATGGGAACTCAAAATAGGTGGCAATGTATAAAAGATGATTCGGAAAATCACAAAATGAGCAATTAATTATTTATCAATTTCTTCAACCATATCACGCATCATAGCTACATCTGCTGGATCTAGTTCTAGTTCAGTTGATTTAACATTTTCCTTAATCTGGTCAACTGTTGTTGAACCACTTAGTAGGTTAATGAATTCGCCCTGAGCAAGAATCCAAGCAAGTGCTAGGTTTGCGATTGTACAGTTGTACTTTTCGCATAGTGGCTTCCACTGATCCATAACATCCATAGCCTTCTGCATATTGTCTGGCTGGAACCACTTCTTAGGAATCTGTGCACCAACAGGCTTATAATCTCTTGGCATTGTACCGGAAAGAAGACCCATTTCTAGTGGTGAGTAAGCCTGAATTGTAACACCATTTTCACGACAGCAAGGGATGATTTCATCTTCAATGCCACGGTCTAGAATTGAATACTTAGCCTGAACAATGTCTAGTTCGCCATGCTTTAGATATTCCTGAATTTGCTTAATATCAACATTAGCAGCACCAATAGCCTTAATTTTACCCTGAGCTTTAAGGTCATTTAGTACTTCCATTGTCTTCTGGATAGGAACATAATATTCACTACCTTCGATTGACTGCCAGTGAGTCATATATACATCAACATAATCAGTACCCATTCTCTTTAGAGATTCTTCAATTTCTCTCTTGATTGAGTCACTGTTTAGGTTTTTATATAGCTGAATGCCGTTAACCTTATTGAAAAGGTCACCCTTCATTTCTTGGTCCCAAGTAACACCACACTTAGTGATGATCTTAACGTCTTCTCTGTTCATTTTCTGAAGAGCCATACCAAGAATTTTTTCACTGTTACCAAAGTTGTAACCCGGAGCTGTATCAATTAGGTTAACACCTAGCTTTGGTGCTTCAACAATTGTATCAACAACTGTCTGTAAATCGTGGTCGCCACCCCAAGCTGAGCCACCACCGATGGACCATGTACCAAGACCCATTCTTGAAACGTCCATACCTGTTTTACCAAGTTTCATAGTCTTCATTTTAATCACCTTTTTCTAAAAAGTATTTATTTTAATGTAGCCTTTAGGTGCCTAAAGGCTACGCCTATTTTAAAGAATATAATCTCTGTGGTACTTTGCTAGCATTTCTTCAACCATTTCCTTGTTCTGAACACCGGATGTTGCACCTGTGTGTTGAACTGAAATAGCAGCAGTACAGTTAGCATATACGCCACATTCACGAATATTTTTGCCCTGAAGAATTGCTGAAATAAAGCCTGATGCAAAGTTGTCACCTGCACCGATTGTATCAATAGCCGTAACACCCTTACAAGCCGGTACAATCATAGCACCGTCAGCGTTACGAATGTAACAACCTCTCTTGCCTATCTTCATAACAACATTCTTAACACCACAGTTATAAAGAACATCTGCAACCTTAGCTTCATCTGTTTCACCTGTCATCAGACAAGCTTCATCAAAGTTAGGGAAGAAATAATCTACATAACTAAGTGCTTCTTTAATATCATCAAGGGTTTCGCCCAGTCTTGGCTTAATCATATCAGCAGTGATAGTCATACCCTCTGCTTTAGCAACCTTGAAGATTTCAACAAGTGCTTTACCGTCTAGTAAAGGACAGTTAAAAATACTTGCAAGAGAAAGAATTTTAGCTTGTTTCATTTTTTCAAAATCAACATGCTCAATATTTTCTTTCCATAGACTACCGTTTCTGTTAGTAACGAAAGTTCTTTCGCCATCTTCAGTAACAAGTCCAATGTTCATTGATGTATCAATGTTAGGATCAATCTTGATACCTTCAACATCAATGTTGTCTTTTTTGCAAGAACGAAGAATGAATTGACCTGCAGCATCATCACCAATACAAGCGATGATACCTGTCTTAAAGCCAAGTCTGCTAATAATAGTAGCTTCGTTCATTGCATCCCCACCAACTGTCATTGCAATTTTGTCAACAGGGTAGGATTCAATATCAAACATATCTCTTGATACAGGTCTTAGAGGAATATCAACTACTGCTGCACCAAGACATATTACATCTAACTTCTTTTCACTCATTATTCATCAGCTCTTCCGTCGTCACCGAACAACTTAATCTTGTACATAGCTCTTTCTTTGATAGCTTTTCTTACTTCTCTCTGCATAGCTAGGAATGGTTCATCCTTGTGAGCATTAACTGCTTCCATAGCTGCCTGGCAAAGTTCTGTATGAATGTTGATCTTAGCAATGCCAAGGGAGATAGCCTTCTTAATATCTTCATCACCGATACCAGATGCACCGTGTAGAACTAGTGGAACATCAACTTCCTTAGCAACTGCTTCAAGTACATCAAAAGCTAGCTTTGGTTCTGATGAATATACACCGTGAACATTACCGATAGCAACAGCTAGTGAGTCACAACCAGTTCTTTCAACAAATTCCTTAGCCTTTGTTGGGTCTGTGTACTGGTATTCTGAAAGAGCTTCTTCATAAACTGTTTCGTTACCAACATGACCAAGTTCAGCTTCAACAGGAATGTTGTATGCGTGGAAATAATCAACACATCTCTTGATTTCTGCAACATTTTCTTCATATGGAAGAGCAGATGCGTCACGCATTACTGAATTCATACAGTGGTTAACAGCATTCTGTAGGATTGTCATATTACGACCGTGATCCCAATGTTCAATAACAGGAACAGTAGCTTTCTTAGCCATTGAATCCATCATATAACAGAAATCTTCAAATGAAGTATTACCTGTGAAACCTGTACCGAATGAAATAATGATTGGAGCTCTTAGTTCTTCTGCTGCGTCAATAACGCCCATTAGCATTTCAGCATTCCAAACATTAAAGTGAGGAATAGCGTAATGTCCTTCTGTTGCTTTTCTTTCCCAATATCTGATATCTGATAACATAATTAATTCTCCTTATTTTATTTTGTAATTTTACTCAGCTACTTTAACTACGCCCTTAACCATATCCGCTTTCTTAACAGGGTCAATAGCGTCTTCAAATGCCTGTTGTACATCTTTATAATCGTAAATATGAGTAACCATATCCTTAACATTGAACTTACCACTTGCAATAGCTTCGATTGTCTGTGGGAAGTTGTTGCAATAACGGAAAGAAGTCTGAATTGTAACTTCTCTGTTAATCTTTAGGAAGTCAATTGGTACTGGCTTTGACTGAGTACCAACCATCATAATCTTACCACCACGAGCAACAATCTGAACTGCCTGTTGAGCTGTAAATACAGAACCGGCTGCTTCAAATACTAGGTCAACACCATGGTCACCATATAATTCTTCTGATCTTAATAGAGCAACAGTATCTTCTTCTTTACCGTTGATAACTCTTGAAGCACCTAACTTCTTAGCAAGTTCAAGACGCTTATTAAGAACATCAACAACTGTAATATCTGTTGCACCTAGACTCTTACATGCCTGTAGTACCATCAAACCGATTGTACCACCACCAAGAATAACAATACTCTTACCAAGCATTGCACCACCAAGAATTGCTGCATGCATACCAACTGCTGCAGGTTCTACTAAAGCACCTTCTAGTGTTGACATACCTTCAGGAATATGGTATGTCCATTCTTCAGGCTGAGTCATATACTGTGTTAATGCACCCTTGTAGTTAGGCTGTGTTGCCATAAAATCTACACCTGGGCAAATGTTATATCTACCTTCACGGCAGTATTCACATGTGTTGTCAGGAACACCCGGTTCAATAAGAACCTTGTCACCAACTTTAAACTTTGTAACCTTTGAGCCGATCTTTACAACTTCACCTGCAACCTCATGACCTAGACCAATCTTTGTGTTAGGATCTTTAGGTGGGATGAATGGACCAAACTCAAAACCGTGGATGTCAGAACCACACATTCCGACATATTCAACTTTCATTAATATTTCATTATCTTTTGGCTCCGGAACAGGACATTCCTGGATTTCAAACTTCTTAGGAGTTACCAAAATAGCTTCAGAATTTTTCATAATTATTACTCCTTTTCTTTACCGGAGCCTAGTTGCCTAGGCTCCGAACTCATAAAGATTTACTCAACTTGAGCTTTTGCTCAAGACCTGCTTTTTAATATTTTCTCTCTTAATAAATTTTAATTAGTCAACATTACCGATTTCTTCAACAGATTCGCCTCTTGTTTCAACGCCTAGGAAGATGATAGAAACTGCGATTACTGCTGCGATAACTGCGATAACGATAAATACATTACCAGGTGTGTTGAATGATGCTGTACCGTCAGCATTACTTACTGTACCTGCGATTGTTGGGATAAGTGATAGGAAGATAACATTACTTACACGACCCATTGCATTACAGAAACCTGAACCTGATAGCTTAGCTGATGTTGGCCACATTTCTGGAACATAAACTGCTGATGCGTAGCAAACATACATATAAATAACTGTGTTTAGGATGAATGTCATAACGATGATACCTGTAACACCTAGAGAAGGAGCTAAAGTACCTGTAGCAATACCTAAACCGGCCATTAGAACTAGTAGAGCAACACCGGTAACCTTACGAGGTAGCTTATCCATAATTAGAGAAGCGATGAAGATACCGAATGGAGCACCGAATAGACCAAACATTGTCATAAACTGTGAGTCTTTTGTATCATAGCCCCAGCTTGATAGTAGTGTAGGCATCCAGTTCATTAGTGTGTACTGGATTGTGTTCATACCGATAAGTACAAGTGAACCAACGATAGTTCTCTTTAGAAGTTTGCCCTTGAATAGAGCTGAATAAGGAAGCTTCTTAACTGGCTTTTCTGATACTTCCTGTACCGGAGGAAGAGCCTTGCCTGTTGACTTTTCGATTTCCTTTTCGATCTTTGTCATAATAGCATCTGCTTCTTCTACTCTACCCTGAGATTCTAGCCATCTTGGAGATTCTGGGAATTTAACATAGATGATAATTGATGCGATGATTGATAGGATTGATGGAATCATAAACTGGATTCTCCAGTTCATTGCCTGGCTAACGCCTGCTGAAACGATTAGAAGTGCAATACCATTGCAGATTGGGTGAGCCCAGTTGCCGATGAATGATGTACGGCTTGACCATGTACCACGGTTCTTACCAGGAACATATTCTGTAAAGCCGGCGAATAGAACAACTAGGAGAGCACCAAGAGCTATACCCTGAATTACTCTGAATACGAATAGTACGTAGACGTTAGGTGAACAAGCACCACCGATCATAGCGATGATATGAATTGCTTCGTAAAGAAGAATACTTTTCTTTCTACCGATCTTATCACCGATTGGACCACCAATAAGTGCACCAAATAACTGTCCAATAGTGTAAGAAGTACCCCACATAGCAAGTAGTCCTGCACTACCTTCAAACCAACCTAATTCGTTCAAAATATTTTGAACTGCGCCACCGATACCGTTTGACCAGCATACTAGAAGTGCGAATGCTGTAACAAGCCACATTTTGATATGCCATTTAGATTGAGGTAAACGGTCTAACCTCGCACCAATGTTTGCATTTGTTTTTTTACCCATTATTTTCTCCTTTTTATTTTTTAAAAGTTTCCGTAACTTTTAATTCCTCATTTAGATTGCATCCCTTTCGACACCCTGAAGTTCCGTTTCAACTTCGTTCTCCATAATTTCCCAAGCCTTTGAGAAATCTTCATCCTTGTTCCATAGAGCAGGAGGTCCAAGAATAACCATATCTGCACCTGCTTTATAAAGTGGAGCATATAGTTCCTTGTTCATTGAACCGTCTGCTTCAATTAAGAAGTTTAGATTTCTTTCTTTTCTAATCTTTGCCAACTTCTTAATCTTAACAAACATCTGAGGATCAACCTTCTGTCCTGAAATGCCGGGATCAACAATCATTATTGTTACCTTATCAAGTAATGGAAGATAAAACTCGATTGCTTCCAGTGGAACTGATGGACTTAAAGCAACACCGGCTTTGCATCCTAACTCTTTAATCTTGTTGATTGTTACGAAAGCATCGCCTTCGATACAATCTGTGTGAGGTGTAATGTAAGTAGCACCTGCTTTAGCGAATGTTTCAAGATACTGTTGAGGATGTTTAACCATTAGGTGAGCATCCATTGGCTTTAGGTTATCAATATGTTTATTAAGATAATCTAAGTAATCAGGTCCAATACCGTAACTTGGAACATATACGCCATCTTTAATATCCATATGAAGAAAATCTGATTTTTCATTGATTATCTTCATTTGTTCTTCAACACGAAATAAATCACAACAGCCCACTGAAGGAGCAATCAAAAGTTTTCTCATTTTTTATACCCTCTATATAAATACCTTTTAAATTAACTATTAGTCGTTGTAATCGTAATGGAAGATAACCTTAATAGCTTTCTTCTTTGCCATTGCATCGAAGCCTTCCTTCCACTGTGAAAGACCAATTCTGTGAGTAATCATTGGCTGAACCTTAATCTGACCTGACTGAAGAAGTCTGATACAGTTTCTCCAAGAAGTTGAGTCATAAGCCATATGACCGATAATGCTCTTGTTCCAAGATGTTACATCGTTGATTGAGAATTCAAGTGGCTTGAAGCCCATACCAACTCTAACGATTTCTGCGTTTGGTCTTGTCATTTCAAGTGCCTGCTTAAGAGCTACATTAGCACCTGAACATTCAATAACTAAACCTAGGTTATCTCTGCCACAGATTTCTGTACATCTAGCAACAACATCTTCCTTAGAACCGTTAACACAATGTGTAGCACCAAGTTCCATAGCAACAGGGAATCTAACTTCTACATCATCGTCAAGACCAACCATAACAATGTTTACAGCACCCATTAGCTTTGCAATCTGTACTGAGAATAGACCAAGTGGACCTGTACCGAATACTACAACGTCCTGACCAGGAATTAGGTGAGACTGCTGAGCAACTGCCTTGTAAGCATTACAGATAGGATCAAGAACTGCTGCTTCTTCATACTTAACACCTTCTGGGATTTCCCAAATTGCGTGTTTGTGAATTGCTAGGATTTCACCTGGTACTTTACAGTACTTTGAGAAACCGCCACCCCATGTGTTGTTGTCTAGACCAAGGTTAACCTTGTGTTCACAACATAGGAAGTCACCCTGTTCACAAGCCGGACAAACACCACAAACATGAGCACTGTTGTCTGATACAACTCTCTGACCTACGTGCCAATCTTTTACGTTTTCGCCAACCTTTACGATTTCACCTGCGAATTCATGACCACGAACTGACTGCTGTTGACCTTCACAGTTTGTATCATCATAACCGTTGTCAACACCCCAGTGTTTCATGTCAGCACCACAAATTGCTGCTGCCTTGATCTCAAGGATAATGTCGTCTGGACCACATTCTGGTTCCGGATAGTTTTCCATCATCTTGTAGCCACCAAATGCTGTTCCGAATCTTTTTAAAGCATGCATAAATAAATCTCCTTTATGAATTAATTTTTTGCCCTTTATCGAAGGGCTTTATTTATTTGACACCTATATAATACACCTACTATTTGTTGATTTCAAGCATTATTTTCTTTTTTTTGGACTTTTGTAGGCTTGTACAACAAAAGACTCTTTCGTTTGTGCATTGTGCCAATATAAATATAATAATTTCCGCATACCTAACTATTTTTATACTATTATGACTATATATAATTCTGTTAATGAATTAATTGTTAATAAACTTACCCCTATATTACCTACATTTGCCAATTTGGATTTCCCACATTTTACCTTTAATTTTTTGTTTTACACAGATTGAATGTTGGAAAACAAAAAGCTAACAATTATTTAACATTCATTTATATAATTGAACAGTTTAATTATAAACCTCATAAATACTGACCTATTAATTCTTCTATACAATATTAATGCAAGTTGTGGATTTCCCACATTGTATAAATAAGAACTTTAAATCAAACTTTACTTTGTATATATGTCAATTGAATTTTCATATTAAATGTATTATAATAAAACGGTATTAAAATTTAGCCTAAGATATATAGGAGAGTAAGAAATGAAAATTGTAGTATTAGCCGGTGGACTATGTAGCGAAAGAAATGTATCCATAGTTTCCGGTAAGCAAGTATATAACGCATTAAGAAAGAAAGGTCACAATGTTGTTCTTCTTGATGTATTTATGGGTTACGAGGAATCACCTTGTGATATTGATGAACTATTTGAAAACAACTATTCATTTGCCGGCGATATAACTGTTGATGAACTTGTACCTGATTTAAAGGCTGTTAAGGCATCAAGAAAGAATCAGAGTGACTGTTTCCTAGGTGACAATGTTGCTGATATTTGCAGAAAAGCAGATATTACATTCTTAGCTTTACATGGTGGTGTTGGCGAGAATGGTCAAATTCAAGCTACACTTGATATGCTTGGAATTAAATATACAGGTCCTAACTACCTTGGTTGTGCAATTGCAATGAACAAGGGTGTTACAAAAAGTGTTCTAAAGCAAAACAGAGTTTCTGTTCCTGAGGGTGAAATTTTCACTCCTGCTGACAAGGAAAACGGTGCAATTGATAAGTGGAACAACTTCCCTTGTGTTGTAAAACCTTGTAACGGTGGTTCTTCTGTTGGTGTTTCTATTGTTGAGGACAAGAAAGACTTTGACAAAGCAATGGATGAGGCTTTTGCTTGGGAAGATGAAGTTGTTGTTGAAGAATATATTAAAGGTAGAGAATTTTCTATCGGTTTAATTGAAGGCAAAGCACTTCCTATTATTGAAATTATCCCTGAAAGTGGTTTCTATGATTATGTAAACAAGTATCAGGCAGGTAAAACTAAGGATGTATGTCCTGCCGAATTATCAGAAGAAGTTACAAAGAAAATGCAAAGTGAAGCTGAAAAGGCATTCAAGGCACTTAACCTTGACTCTTATGCAAGAATTGACTTCCTACTAGATAAGGATAACAATACATACTGTTTGGAGGCTAACTCACTACCCGGTATGACACCTACAAGCCTACTACCACAGGAAGCATTAGTTCTCGGTACAAATTACGAAGACCTATGCGAACAGATTATTGAAGTATCATTAAAGAAGTATAAGTAATATGAAAGCTATAACTATAAAAGAAATAATGGATAGCTGTAACGGTAACTTTATCGGTGCAGAAGAAAATCTAAATACTAAGGTAACTTCTATTGTTACTGACTCAAGACAAGCAAAAGAAAATTCTATGTTTGTTGCTATTAAAGGTGAAAAGGTTGATGGTCACAAGTTTGTACCTATGACATACAGTCAAGGTGCAGTTTGTGCATTAGTTGAAGAAAAAGTAGATTGTGATATTCCACAGATTGTAGTTGAAAGCACATTACAAGCAGTTAAGGATATTGCAGAATACTACAGAAGTCTTTTCACAATTCCTTTCATTGGTGTAACAGGTAGTGTTGGTAAAACTTCCACTAAGGAAATGTTGGCATCAGTATTAAAGGAAAAATTTAAGGTTCACAAAACACAAGGTAACTTTAACAATGAACTTGGTGTACCACTTACACTATTTGCTATGGAAGAAGATACAGAAGTAGCTATTATTGAAATGGGTATTTCCGACTTTGGTGAAATGACCAGACTTTCCAAAATAGTTAAGCCTAACATTTGTGTTATCACTAACATTGGCTGTTGTCACCTTGAAAATTTAGGTGACAGAGCCGGTGTACTAAAGGCTAAAACAGAAATGTTTAAAAATATGCAGAAAGACGGCAAAATCTTCTTGTGTGGTGATGATGACAAGTTAAGTACCGTTAAAGAGTTCAAAGGCATTGTCCCTACTTTCTACGGTCTAAATGACACCAACAAATACTATGGTGAAATTATAGAAAACAACAGTGAAAAGGGTATCAAGTGTAATCTGCATTTTGATGGCAAAAGTATTCCTGTTACTGTACCTGCTATCGGTAACCATATGGTAGCAAATGCAATGGCTTCAGTTGCTATCGGTAAATACCTTGGAATGACTGATGAAGAAATTGTCAGAGGTATCGAAAGCTACAGTACAATCGGTGGCAGAAACAATGTTATCAAAACTGACAAATACACAGTAATTGATGACTGTTACAACGCTAACCCTACTTCAACTAAAGCATCTATTAATACAATTGCTAACTTTAGCAACCCTAGAAAAGTATGCATCCTTGGTGATATGAAGGAACTTGGCAAGGACGAAATTGCTTTACACAAGGAAGTTGGTGCTAAAGCTGAAGAATGTAAGATTGATGTGCTGATTACAGTTGGTGACTTAGCAAAGGAAATGCAAAGTCAGCTAAAGAATACTAAGGGTTATCACTTTGATAATAACGAAAGTTTGATTAAAGAATTACCAAGTATTCTGAAAGACAATGATGCAATTCTTATTAAAGCCAGTCATTCAATGCACTTTGAAGAAATTGTAAAAGCAATTACAGAATAAATTAACTATCAGCCCTTAGGGGCTGATTTTTTTATTACTTTTTACATACATATAATAATAAGCACATTTATATATCAATGTTGTAACAAGTATTGATATTATATATTGTATAGTGGTATAATTCCATTATGGAATTTTGCTAAAATTCAAGGAGGGTAATTTGATAATATGGGTAAAAAATCTAAAATAACACTTTTCTCTATTCTAGGGGTTGTGGTTGTTGCAGCTATTGCAGTAACACTTTATTTTGTATTGAGAAATCCTATGTCACTTAGTGAGTCAAGAATGGTAAAGGATTTACAGAATGATAAAGGCTTAACAAGTCAAAAGATTAGTGGCTTTAACTTTGACTTTAAAGTTGAAAGCATTGACTATGACAAAAACAAAGCAAATTCAGGTGATGAGGAACTTTCTCTAACTGCAAAGGCTGATTTAACAAATGATACTTATGAAGTTAAGGGCTTTCCTGTTGACCTAAAATACACTAAAGAAAAGGACTCTAAAGAGTCTTATAAACTTGATTCCATAAGCTATGACTTAAAAAATATTGAATATACTGCTGTAGGTGGTTTTCCTGAGGATTACGCAAAGGAAGTTGTAAACAAAACTTACAAAAATGCAAAACTAGATTCTCATACTACAGACCTACCAAAGAAAACAGATAAATTCACTTTTAAAATCAGCAATTCCGATATGTCAGGCAAACTGTACTTAAACTACACATTTGACAGTAAAAACGGTTGGCACAACGGTAAGTTCGATACAACAGGTCTTGACATTAAGAGAGGTAAAACTACTACCGTAAAGGTTGATGGTGTTAAGTGCTACACTAACCCTGCAGTTAAGAATATTATTCTGCTAGGTACTGATGCACCTGACAATGGCACTAGCCGTTCAGACTCAATGATTCTTGTATCTATTGACAGCAACAACAAGGAAATCAAGTTTAGTTCATTTATGCGTGACACTTATGTTGATATTGACGGCTACAACAAAGATAAGCTAAATGCTGCATTTGCTTATGGTGGTTCACAGTTAGCAGTAAAAACTATTGAAAAGAATTATGGTATCAAGATTGACAACTACATTTCAGTAGGCTTTGGCAAGTTTAAAGATATTGTAGATGCCCTTGGTGGTGTTAGTGTTCAGCTTGATCAAGATGAATGTGGTTACATTAACTGGCAGTTAAACAAGAACGGTCAGGCCGGTACTTACGGCGAAGTACAGGTTAAGGATGGTTCACAGAAATTAAACGGTCAACAGGCACTTTGGTTCTGTCGTGACAGAGGTTCAGAGCAGTTCTCAGGTTCAGACTTTACAAGAACATCTCGTCAAAGAAGAATGTTAATGGGTCTTATTGAGTCATACAAGAATTCTTCCGTTAAGGAAATCAAAGCTATTACAAACAAGCTAAAGAAATACATCCTAACTGATTTAAGCAAGAATGATTTAAACTGGCTAATCAAATACAGTTACAAGTTCTTCACCTACAAAACCAGTGATAAGTGTTATCCGGAAGAAACTTCTGGTTGGACAGATGGCACTACAGATGCAGGTGCATGGATTATCCAAATGAACAGTTGGAAAGACACAAGGAAAGATATTTCTCACTACATTTACACAGATTTAAAATAAAATCTAAAGAAGTTGCCTGACATCTTGTCGGGCAATTTTTTATATGTTATAATGATATGGATAGTAAATAAAAAAGAAAGTTTTAATATAAAGGTGATTATATGTCATTTCCACAAGACAAAATTAGAAATTTCAGCATAATTGCTCATATCGACCATGGTAAATCCACACTTGCCGACCGTATTCTTGAACAGACAGAATCAGTTGCAAAGAGAGAAATGGAAGACCAAATTCTTGACGATATGGATCTTGAAAGAGAAAGAGGTATCACCATTAAGGCTCACGCAGTAACACTACTGTACAAAGCAGATGATGGTGAAACTTATCAATTCAACTTAATTGACACTCCGGGTCATGTTGACTTTAACTATGAAGTATCTCGTTCACTTGCAGCTTGTGAAGGTGCTGTGCTTGTAGTTGATGCCAGTCAGGGTATTGAGGCTCAAACCCTTGCTAACACATATCTTGCAGTTGACGGTGGTCTTGAGATTGTACCGGTTGTTAACAAAATCGACCTACCAAGTGCCGACCCTGACAGAGTAATTAAAGAAATCGAAGATGTTATCGGTATTCCGGCAGAGGGTTGTCCTTGTGTATCAGCAAAGACAGGACTTAACATTCACGATGTTATGGAAAGAATTGTCAGTGATGTACCTGCCCCTACAGGTGACTACAACGACCCACTAAGAGCATTAATCTTTGATAGTTACTACGATAGCTACAAGGGTGTTATTATTTATGTTAGAGTTAAAGACGGTCAAATTCACCCGGGTGATGAATTTAAGCTAATGGCAACAGGCAGTACATTTCAAGTTGTTGAATGTGGCTATATGAGAGCAACCTCTCTTGAGCAGAGAGATGGTCTTTATGCCGGTGAAGTTGGTTATATTGCAGCATCTATCAAAAGTCTACAGGATGCACAAGTTGGTGATACAGTTACTCTTGTATCTAATCCGGCAGAAGAACCTTTACCGGGTTACAGAGCAGCACAGTCAATGGTATTCTGTGGTATCTATCCTGCTGACGGTGCAAAGTACGGTGACTTACGAGATGCTTTGGAAAAGCTAAAGCTAAATGACGCATCACTAACATTTGATGCAGAAACTTCTGTTGCTTTAGGCTTTGGTTTTAGATGTGGTTTCTTAGGTCTGCTTCATATGGAAATTATCCAAGAAAGACTTGAAAGAGAATACAACCTTGACCTTATTACAACTGCACCATCAGTTAGTTACAGAATTACAAAAACTGACGGTACTGTTGAAATGATTAGTAACCCTACTAATTACCCTGACCCTGCACTTATTGCAAAGGCTGAAGAACCTATGACTGATGCTCATATTTATGCACCATCAGAATATGTAGGTAACATTATGGAGCTTTGTCAGGATAGACGAGGTATCTTTGTGGGTATGGATTATATTGACTCAGATAGAGTTGATATTCACTATGAAATGCCACTTGCTGAAATTATTTATGATTTCTTTGACACACTAAAAAGCAGGACAAGAGGTTATGCATCCTTTGACTATGAACTAAAGGATTACAGAGAAAGTCAGCTGGTTAAACTTGACATTATGCTAAACGGTGAAGTAATTGATGCACTTTCATTTATTATTCACGCAGATAAAGCATATGGCAGAGCAAGAAAAATGGCAGAAAAGCTAAAGGAAAAAATTCCAAGACAGTTATTTGAAGTGCCAATTCAGGCTTGTATCGGTGGTAAGATTATTGCCAGAGAAACTGTTAAAGCTATGCGTAAAGATGTTCTTGCTAAATGTTACGGTGGTGACATTACTCGTAAGAAGAAACTACTTGAAAAGCAAAAAGAAGGTAAGAAGAGAATGCGTCAGCTTGGTTCTGTTGAAGTTCCACAGGAAGCATTTATGGCAGTTCTTAAACTTGATTCAGACTAATTCACAACATTATATACAGCAAAAAGCCTAGGGTTTTATTCCCTAGGCTTTTTTGCTGTAATAGTAGATATATGTTAAATACTTATGCTCTCTTTAATGCACCAACTGTGTCCTTCCTAAAGTCAAGTACAAGTGCAATTAATACACCAACAACAATTGTTACAATAGTTTCAGGTACCATATATGTTGCGTTGTATGTTACGGAATATAACCAAGCAGGTTGTCCCTCAGGTGCCCACATTTTCCATACTGCCCAACCTGAAATAAAGTGACAGATATATCTTAATGCACAAGCAAGAAATGCACCTAAAGCAATTTCAAGTGGTTGGTTGTGGAATTTATCTCTAAACACACCGGCAAAACCAATTACACCAAAAGCTACAAGATAATCAAACAAAATAATCAGTATAACTGCTAAAGCTGATGTACCGTAAGAAAGGTTGTTTGCTCCAAGTACCATTTGTACCAGTCCATAAACAACACCGGTAAGTACTCCCCACTTCCACTTATAACGGTAAGCAATCAGTACAAGTGGTAACATACTGCAAAGTGTTACACTGCCACCAAAAGGTAGGTTTGCAAACTTAATCATACTTAACACAGTAGCAAGTGCAATCATAATAGCACTTTCACACAATCTTAAGATAGTCTTTTTTCTCTTTTCCATTATTGTTCCTCCTCAAATAAAAAAGCACTATGCAAACGCACAGTGCCATAAAAATCCTATCTTAAAGCTCCCTACGTCGGCATTATCCGAATCAGGTTAAGGGTCTAAGGCGCACACCTTACTCTCAGCCACTTTTGTAGCTCCCCTGTTTGATTTGCAATTATAATACCATTAAAAATAATATTTGTCAAATACTTTTTGTAAAAATATATAGGAACACAAAAAGGAACATACCTTATTGGGTATGTTCCTTATGTCCTTCCAAATTAAAATTAAAATTTTATCCGTAAGTATTACATCTTAGTAAGCCACCTATATTTATCACATACGTGACAATGGAATTATAATAAAAGTTAAAACAAATTCTTAATTAATTTTTCGTATTAATTAAATTTAATTTTATTTGTGTAGATGTTTTGAACAATTAAGTTCAAATTTTTAAATATTCAATTGTAATTTACTTGATAAAATTAGGCTTTTTTACCGAACAAAGCCACCATATCAAGGTTTTCAATGTCGGGAATTGGTTGTTTCTTCTTAACATTATCGTTATCTGATTTGCTAATTGTTGGTTTGCTAGATCTATTCATATATAATACAATCCCAACACATGTAGCTAAAAGTAAAGTCATTAAAACCAAAACTACGGCAAGAACTATAATCCCATGGTACATCGGTAATACCTCCTTGTAATACACTGTACGCTTATATAATAACACTCTAGAATGTTTATATCTTGTTTACTATTTCTTTTCTTCTTTAATTAAATAATACCACATAAATATAAAATGTCAATGGTTTTTTCGAAAAAAGTTAAAAGTTTTTATAACAAATTCACTAAAGACTTATAATAGTAAATTTATTCATAGTAAATCTATATTTTGTTCACAAACTAAGCCTTACAATGGTAGTTCTTCAACGCCATAAGCAGTTGCAACAAGTTTTCATAACCACAAAACTGATATTCGGTCAGCTTACCCATCTTCTGTAGTCTGATAGCCAAAATCTCTTTAGTTACACCGAACATATCAGCCATTGCGTTAAACTTTATAAAGTTACTTTTATCCACAACAGGATTGATAATATTCAGTTTATCAACACCATAAACCTTGTTAAAAACTAAATTGATAGTTTCTTTTGGCATCAATATTTCTAATGCTAAAGTAGAAGTGATACCTTCAATAATATCATCGCTTGGTGCATCCCTTAAAGTAATAGGCTTTTTACGGTACTTTTCACCATACAAGTCACTATTAATACGGTTAAGAATCCAGAAAGAAATTCCACACATTGTTACAAAGTTTTTTTGACCACTACTGCCCTTTAGCAACTGTTTATTCACATAAACAGTTTGGTTATTAAGGGTTACTTCTCTTTCACCTATCTTATCCTTCACATCACACAAAGTAACTTTGCCCAGAACCTTTTTATCGTTAAAGTCAACATACTCAATGTTAATACCCAGCATATTTGCTACATTCTCAGGGCTAACCTTAAAGACTTCATTACTGCTGATGTTATAAATATTCATATACTGCTGTACAATACTATATGCAATAGTTTCTATATTCTTCTCTGTTAAATAAGCCATAATAATCTCCTTTACAATTTTTACTATATAATAAGTTAATTAATTTCTATATTTTTCTAACTTGGTTATAGTATAAAGCACCACTTTGTTTTTACTGTTAGTAACGGTTGAATTATAAATGTGCTTTGTGTGAAAAGAAAAAACACATTACAAAAGGCAAAACACCGAACCATATGTTCGGTGTTTTTGACTTAATGAAAAAATGAGGGGTTTTTCAATGTTTTATTTGAGGAGTTAAAACAATGTATCTAAAGTTCTGTATCTCTTTAGTACGCTTATAGTATATAAAGTCAATATGTTTTTCATTTTACAAATAATTGAAATATACTTGTAATTTATGTGAAAAGTATTAGAAAAACTTTCTGTAAAAATAACAAAGCACTGAGCTTGTGGATAACTCAGTGCTTTGTGTCTTTCATTAAAAATGAGGGGTACAATGTAAATCTTATTGATTACATTGAGGAGGGTAGAACAATATACTGAAATGGTTGCGGTTCCATTTCTTTAGTACAGTTATAGTATAACTCTACAATTTGTTTTTACTGTTATAATAATTTGAAATATATCTGTCAGTTATGTGAAAACTATGAGAAAATCTATTTACTATGCTAACTTAAAAATATCAATTAAGAATATCCATACCATACCGTAGTAAGTTACTACTGCAACAAGGTCATTTATTGTTGTAATCAGTGGACCTGAGGCTACTGCAGGGTCAACCTTAATCTTGCTAAAGAACATAGGCACTAAAGTACCTACCAAACTTGAAATAACCATTGAGGCTAAAAGTGAAAATCCAACACAACCGGATACTAAGAAAGAATATCCGAATGTATTACCTTTAAACAAGAAAATATACAATCCTACAAAAATAAATGACATAGTTCCAAGTAAAAGACCATTAGAAAAACCTACTCTTACTTCCTTAAACATCAGCTTAACTTTATCAGATGCTTTTAAGTTTTCATCCATAAGCACACGAATTGTAACAGCCAGTGACTGTGTACCTACATTACCTGCCATATCAAGGATTAGTGATTGAAAACATATTACAATAGGAATAACTGCAACAACTGTTTCAAACATACCAACAACTGAAGAAACACCCATTCCTAAGAATAACAAGATTATCAGCCAAGGCAATCTTTTCTTTGTACTTTTCAAGGTTGTTTCGTTTAAATCTTCTTCAGCAGTCAAACCACCTAGCTTTGCATAATCTTCACCAAGTTCTTCATCAACAACTTCAACAATATCATGGGCAGTAATTACACCTAGGATATGCTTGTTGTCATCAAGTACAGGAATTGAGTCTTCTGCATAGTCCTTTAGTTGCTCAATACAATCAACTATTTTTTCATTAGCCTTTACATATGGATAGGACTTTATAATCAATTCATCAAGGGATTGATATTCCCTTGCAACAATCAAGTCCTTTAAGTCAATAGCACCGTAAAAACTATCTTTATCATCAACAACATATATAGTATTAATGTTGTCATTTTCTCCTGCTTGAGTAATTAGCTGATGGGTAGCCTCTTTAATAGTAAGATTTTTCTTTACAACAATATAGTTAGTTGTCATCTCACTACCGATTTCATCATCTTCATATGACAAAATCATACTAACATCTTGTTTTGCATCATTATCAAGTAAAGCAACAATTCTCTTTCTGTCAGTATCACTTAACTTTTCCAGAATATCAACAGCGTCATCTGAGTCCATTTCTGAAATCAAGTTAGCTACTTTATCGGAATTAATTTCTTTGATATATTCTTCTGAGTCCTCAATATAAGAGAATATCTCAGCTACCATTTCAACACCTAACACAGGGTATAGTGACTTTCTTTCTTCCGGTGTCATTTTCTCAAATGCATCGGCAATATCACCCATATGGTAATCAGAAATTTTTTCTATTAATTCTTCCTTAGGAAGATTTCTTCTGAAAATCTTTAGTACTTCATCGGAATACATTGGTTTAGTTACTTGATTCATTAATATTACCTCCTACTACCTAAAAATAGGCATAAAAATACCACCACTATCCATAGCAGTTTCACAAATTATCGTTGCGTAGTATTAGGATAAATACGGTGGTACAGAATAATATTAAATTAAAGTAAACTATCGAAATCAACAGACAGTGCTACATCTTTAACTTCCATATCACCATAAACAATACACCCACCAAAACTATCACAACTGTCCATTAACTTCACCTCCAATATTTTCTTATATCAATTTAGCACCAAAAGTGCATAAAGTCAAGAAGTCACAATACTTTTAACTTAATTTTTACCTAAATTTGTTCTACTAAATTATACTCTATTACACAGCAAAGCACCGAGCCTTGTGGATAGCTCGGTGCTTTGTTTTCATTAAAATGAGGGGTACAATGTAAATCTTTTTGTGGATTAACATTGAGGAGGGTAGAACAATGTACTGAAATGGTTGCGGCTCCATTTCTTTAGTACGCCTATATTATATACCCAAAAATCAGTTTTGTTGTTATAGAAAGCTGAAAGGTTTTTGTTGGTTGTGTGAAAATTCACTTTGTTTTTCACCTTTTAGTTATCTATTATGTACATTCTAATTATAAATGTACATAAATTCACATAACAAATTATTGGTGTACTTTTAGGTTGTGAATCATTTTAATAAAGTCAGGGTTAGTGTGGTCAACAATTTCACTATGACCTAAATCCAACTTACCGATTTCATTCATATCTTCATTTGAAAGTTCAAAGTCAAATACATCAAAGTTCTGTTCCATTCTTTCTTTATGAGTAGACTTAGGAATAACTACAACACCTCTTTGGATATTCCAACGAAGAGCAACCTGTGCAGGAGTTTTGCCATACTTTTCACCGATAGCTTTTAGCTTACCCTCTTTATACATTTCTTCCATAGCTTTATAAGCACCGTAATAGTCACCCATTGGTTGATGAATTAGATATAAGTCAAGGTAATCTGTACCTAGCTTCTTTAGTGAAGTTTCTTATCCTGATGGGGGAGTTTTTATCCCTATACTTGACAAAGAAGTTAATGTTTCTTTTTACATTGCTATAAAAAATAGCAACAAAGATAAATTTTTAACTGCACTAAAGTGAGATAAGTACAAATAATGGGACTTTGACTAGAATTAATCAAACATTTGTTTGATTTTTTTATAATTATATGTTACAATATGTAAAACAGTTGTGAGGTGATTACTATGAAACCACTAACAAAAAGTCAGCAAAAAGTTTTTGACTATATAAAAGAATGTAGTGAAGAAGGCAGAGTGCCATCTGTTAGAGAGATTTGTGAACATACAGGACTAAAATCCACTTCAACAGTACATCTTCACCTAAAATCCCTTGAAGAAAAGGGGTTAATCGAAAGAGATAAAGGTCTTAACCGTAGTATTAGAATTGCCGGTGAAGAAAAGGTAAACCAAATTCCTATTATGGGTAGAGTTACTGCCGGTTTACCGGTCTTAGCAGTTGAAGATATTGAGGGATATGTACCTGTAACAGAGAATCTAAAAAGAGGCAGAGAGCTTTTTGCCCTAAGAATTGACGGTGAATCTATGATTAATGCCGGTATTCTTGACGGTGACATTGTTATTGTACATAGAACACCTGTAGCAAATAATGGTGACATTGTAATTGCACTTATTGAAGATGAGGCAACTTGCAAAAGATTTTATAAGGAAAACGGTCACTACAGACTTCAACCTGAAAATGAACTTTTTGAACCGATTATTGTTGATGAGGTTGTACTGCTGGGTACAGTTATCAGCTTAGTCAGGAATTACGAATAATAGAGGTTCTTATGTTTAGAGAAATGCGAAGAAAAAAGCAACAAATTCCTGATAATGAGGCTATTGCTATTCTTGAAAATGGCAAAACAGGAATTTTAGCAGTTAACGGGGATAGTGGTTATCCATATACTGTTCCACTTAACTATATGTTTTATAATGGAAAAATTTATTTTCACAGCGCAAGTGAAGGTCACAAATTTGACGGTATAAAGAACAACCCTAAGGTAAGTTTCTGTGTTATTTCTCAAGACAAGATTATTCCAGAGAAATATACAACTGCTTATGAAAGTGTTGTTGTTTTTGGCAATGCAAAAATTATGGATGATAAAGAAGAAATCAAAAAAGTTATTTATGACTTTGCAAAGAAATTCCATCCAACAGACACAGAAGAAAACAGAATGTTCAACATTAATTCTGACATTAAAACAATGGCTATAGTTGAGATTACACCGGAACATATTACCGGTAAAGAGGGACTTGAACTTTACAAGAAAAGAAACAAGTAATTTTATAATATAAACATAAAAAGGTGTTGCATTTGCAACACCTTTTCTTTATGCATTGATTAATTTGTATTTTAATCTCTTTCGTCCATAGGAACATAGTTCTGTCTATCGTGAACATTCTGATATGCAGGACGAATAATCTTACTTGGGTTTACAAGTTCTTCCAGTCTATGAGCAGACCAACCACTAACTCTGGCAATAGCAAAAAGTGGAGTAAACAACTTTGTAGGTAAGTCAAGCATACTGTAAACAAAGCCACTGTAAAAGTCAACATTAGCAGAGATTTTCTTATCTGTCTTTCTTCTCTGCATAATCAGTTCTGCTGCAATTTCTTCAACATTATTATATAGCTGATACTCTGCCTGTCTGCCTTTTTCTTCAGAAAGTGACTTAACAAAGCCCTTAAACACTCTTGCTCTTGGATCGGAAATTGTATAAATAGCATGACCCATACCATAGATAAGACCCGACTTATCAAATGCTTCTTTGTTAAGAATTTTGATTAGATAGTCACGAATCTGTTCTTTATCGTTATAGTCTGTTACATGTCTTTTAATATGGTTAAACATTTTTACAACCTTAATGTTTGCACCACCATGCTTAGGACCTTTTAGAGAACAAAGTGCTGCTGCAATAGCTGCATATGTATCTGTACCTGATGATGTTACAACATGAGTTGTGAAGGTTGAGTTGTTACCACCACCATGTTCTGCATGAAGAACAAGTGCCATATCAAGTAGCTTAGCCTCTAACTTTGTATATTGACTGTCAGGTCGTAGCATATACAAAATATTTTCTGCTGTAGATAGGTGAGGCTGTGGTGAATGGATAAACAAACTCTGCTTGTTGTGGAAATAGTTAAATGCCTGATAGCTATATACTGCAAGTACAGGTAAAAGTGCAATTAACTGAATACATTGACGAAGTACATTAGGAACAGAAGTGTCCTCTGCTTTTTCGTCATAACTGTAAAGTGTAAGTACTTCCTTAGACAAAGCATTCATAATATTTCTTGATGGAGCTTTCATAATAATGTCACGAACAAATGTATCAGGCAAAGTTCTGTAGTAACCAAGTAGCTGATTAAATTCTTCAAACTGTTCTTGGTTAGGCAAATCCCCCATCAGTAGCAAATAAGAAACTTCTTCAAATCCATAATGCTTATCATGGATAAAGCCATTTACTAAGTCCTCAATGCTATAACCTCTGTAGAAAAGTTCACCGGGAATAGGAGTTCTGTTTCCGTTTTCATCTTCAATAACAGAGTTAACCTCTGAGATTTCTGTTAAACCTGTAAGAACACCTTTACCGTTAGAGTCTCTAAGCCCTCTCTTAACATCATACTTATCATAGTTGCTAGGGTCAATAAGACTGTTTTTGCAACAAATTTTACTTAGTTCTATAATTTCAGGAGTAAGGTCGCTATATTTACCCATGAAAATCACATCCTTTAAAATGGTATAGTAATCTAATTTTTAATATGTATATCTTTCATTTTATCACAATTTTTTAACTTTAGCAAGATAAATTCCTATTAATTCTATATGATTAACAAATTTAATTTATGACAAAATGACAGAAAGGTGCTTATCATAAGACAAGCACCTTTGCTAATAATAAATTTATATTTAATTAATCCATTGAAGTAACAATTTCGTTTACTGTTTTTCCCGGAGGAATCATTGGTAGTACATTTTCATCAGGACTGATTACACAATCAACAACTACAGGTTCATTCATATCATATGCCTTCTTTAGCACATCATGAATTTCCTCAGGCTTAGTAATTCTTAAGCCCTTAATGCCGTAACCCTGGGCAACCTTTACAAAGTCAGTTGCTCTGTGTGGGTCTGTGTTTGAGAATCTGCAACCGTAGAATAGCTTTTGCCATTGACGAACCATACCAAGAACTGAGTTGTTCATAACAACAACTACAACAGGAATGTTATATGACTTCATTGTTACAAGTTCATTAATGTTCATATGGAAAGAACCGTCACCTGTTACTAAGAAAACTCTCTTGTCCATATTGCCCATACTTGCACCGATAGCAGCACCCATACCAAAGCCCATTGTACCTAAACCACCTGATGTTAGGAATGTTCTTGGTTCAAAGAAATTTGTTCTCTGTGCAACCCACATTTGGTGCTGACCAACATCAGTTGCAACAATGTCTTCACTAGACTTAATCTTGTTAATTTCGTCAAGAATCTGATATGGATGGCAGTAACCTTCTTTGTTAATATCGCTGATAGTGATTTTCTTCTTCCAATCCATAATCTGTTCAATCCAAGTAGGGTTGCTCTTCTGTTCTAATCCATCAACAACCTTAACAAGTGTATCCTTTAAATCGCCGATAACCCAGTTGTCAACCTTAACATTTTTGTGAATTTCGTGAGCATCAATATCAAGCTGAATAATAGTAGCTTGTTGACCAAACTTTTCTCTATCCCCTGCAACTCTGTCAGAAAATCTTGCACCACAAGCAATGATAACATCAGCATTATCTGTTGCCATACCTGTTTCGTAACCACCATGCATACCGATATTACCAACAAATAGTGGGTGGTCGGCAGGCATACAGCCTAGTGCCATTAGTGAACAACATACAGGAGCGTCAATTCTCTCTGCAAACTTAACAAATTCATCACAAGCATTTGCAGAAATAATACCACCACCGGCATAAATCATTGGTCTTTTAGCATTTCTTAAAATTTCTTGAGCTTCCTTAATTGCATCATCCTGAGCCTTAAACTCATTATTAGGAACAAACTTTTCCTTTGGAGTGTATTCACACTTCATAGCAGTAATATCCTTAGGTACATCAACAAGAACAGGACCTTTTCTGCCACTTTGAGCAATTTCAAAAGCCTTACGGATTGTTGGAGCTAAGTCCTCCATTTCCATTACTAGGAAAGAAGCCTTTGTAATTGGCTTAACAACTTCTGAAATATTAACTTCCTGAAAAGCATCTCTGCCAAGTAAATCTCTCTGTACATTACCACAGATAGCAACCATAGGAATTGAGTCGATATTCGCAGTTGCAATACCTGTTACAAGGTTAGTAGCCCCAGGACCTGATGTTGAAAATACAACACCAACCTTGCCGGTTGAACGAGCATAACCATCAGCAGCATGAGCAGCACCCTGTTCATGAGCAGTTAGGATATGAGTGATTTTGTCGCTATACTTGTAAAGAGCATCATATGTATTTAGTGCTGCACCACCGGGATAACCAAATACTGTGTCAACACCCTGTTCAAGTAAACATTCGCATATAATTTCTGCACCTGTTAATTGCATATTCTTTTCCCCTATCTCTTTATTTTTCAAAATAACTAAAAGTTTCGGAAATAAAAAAACACCCCGTCTCATAAGAGACGAAGCTAATAAACCCCGTGGTACCACTCTACTTCGCTTATAAAAATAAGCCTTACACATCAGGCAACAACCGAATGCTGTTCTGTTAACGGAGAACTACCGTAACACTCTACTGAGTTTCCCTTTGGAATGTTAAGTTCACAGGTTACTTTCACCAGCCGATCATATTGCCTTGCACCATCCGACAACTCTCTGAAAAGATTTTGCTACTTACTTCTCCTGATCATTACTTTTAGTATCATTAAATTATTTAGAAAAAGCCTTGGTCTTCTGTATAATATTCTACTTTAAAAATATCAACTTGTCAAGTCGTTTCATTTTATATATAATGATTATACATATATTTTTTATTGGGAGTAACTAATGGAACGAAAATTATCCAAAAATGCAAAGAAAGTTTGGCGTACAAGATGTGCTATGGTTTGTTTACTTTTTGCATTTATTAGTGGTGGCATATATATTTTTTCACCTTTAATAGCTTTTATTGTTGCCGGAGTGGATTTGTTAACATTCTTAATTATATACCTTATTGCCGTACCTCTTGTTTATCATGTTACAACACTTGTTGTAAGGAAAGACGGTATCACCATAACCAAAGGTATATTGATGAGAAAAAGAATGAACATAATGGCAAAGAAAATTCAGTATGTTGAACTTATCCAAACACCGATACAAAGGCTTTTCAAGGTTTATACTGTAGCATTCCATACTGCAGGTGCTACTACTTATGTCAGTCAGGTTGATGCCGACTTAGGAAGATTATTTAGGTCATACAAAGAATAAAGAAAGGATATAGTTGTGAAATTTAGGAACAGAAAGCTATACAAGAAAGCTCACTTCTATACAATTTTATATGATTTAACAAGGCTATTTCCTTTGCTTGTTGTTCCGGTATTACAAAACCTTTTGTATAAGCCAACAACAACTGCTGCTTTTATCACTAACTTTTCTATTTCTGCTTTGTGTGTTGTTTTTCTATTTGCGTATATTATTCTTGAATACAGAAGTACAATGTACCTGGAGAAGGAGAAAAGTGTCTATACAAAGAAAGGATTTTTCTTTAAAAAAAGAGCTGATATTCCCTACAACTGTATTCAGTCTGTTTATGTTGAAAGGGCATTTATGTACAGAATTTTCAGAGCAAGGAAGGTTATTATAAACACACCCGGTTCTTATACTTCTAAAGGTGACTACAATCTTTTTCTAAGTAAAAAGAACGACCTTGCACTAAAGACTGAAATTTTCGGCAAAGAAGATGTTGACCTAAAGTATAATGGTGGTTTCCTTAGAATAATTCTAATGGCTGCAACATGGAGTAACGCACTTACAGGTTTGCTTATTATAGCACCTGTCCTATATAAAACCTCCGATATTGTTGTGGATATTTTTAAAAACTATTTTGTAAATAGGCTGGATATTTCTTCTTACATTATTAAGATTGGTGTACCTCCTGCTGTATCCGGTCTTGCAACATTACTGATAATTTGTTGGGGTATTGCCTATGTGTATCAGCTTTCAAGCAATGCGTTTTTCTCAACAAAGATAAAAAATAACATAATCCACATTTCAAGAGGATTACTGAACAGATATGAATTTGTTACAACTACAGAAAAGTTAAATGCAATTCAAATAAAGCAAAGTGTACTGATGTTACTTCTTCGTCTAAAAAGTGCCTACATTCAAACAATAGGCAGTGGTGCACAAAAAGGTGACAGAAGTTTGCTTATACCTGCTGACAGAGAAGAAAATATCAACAAAATTCTCAGCAAAATCACAACTCTGCCAACAGAAGAAAACTACAAAGTTAAACCTAAAAAGACAGAATTTATGTCCTACCTATGGTTTCCTTTCTATTGTATATTAGGTACTGTTGCAGCAATGCTAATACTTCACTACCTAGGTTATTTTGCAGAAATTGTTAGATTTCCTTTATTTGCTATACTTGGAGTATTTGTTTACTGGCTATTTTTCAGAATTTATTCCTACACAAAAAGTAGTATAACCATTTGTGACAAGGCAGTACAGATTGATTACTTTGATAAGCTGAACATTACAAGAACTTACATTCCGTATGACAAAATTCAGTATGTACAGATTAGGCAAAGTCCTTTCCAGGTTTTTTACAAAACTGCTCATCTAAGAATTTATGTTTATTCAAACAAAAGAAAATTCTACAAAATCAAGTACCTAAAATACAAGAAGGTTCTTGAAGCTGTAGATATAATAGAAACAAAAATGAAATATAGATACTAAAGTAAGAGCCTTACAGAACTCTGTAAGGCTTTCTTAGTGTAATGATTATTTTAAAAATTCTTTCATAACTTTAATTGAATGTTCAGCAGCCAGAACCTTAAACTTCTCAAAATCTAAGAATTCATTGTGGTTCATATCGTCACTAATTGAACGAAGAACTGCATATGGCACTTTGTTTCTGTAACAAACATGGCCAACTGCTCCACCTTCCATTTCACAACATAAAGCACCGAATTTGTCTGCAATAAACTTTCTCTTATCCACATCAGCAATAAAAATATCACCTGTTGCTACTCTGCCAACAACAACATTAATGTCATCAATAGTTTTGCAACATTCATATAACTTTTCATATGTAGCCTTATCTGACGGAATGTCAATTCTTCTTTCATCGGTGTACCAGATTTCGCCTCTAGGATCACCGGTTGCAGTACCGTTCATATCATGTTCAACACAATCCTTAGAAATAACAATGTCGCCAATCTTTAAGTCTTTACTTAAACTACCTGCAATACCTGAATTGATAATTACATCAGGCTTATAGTAGTCAATCATAATCTGAGTACCGATAGCAGCATTTACTTTACCGATGCCACATTCAAGAAGTACAACATCCTTACCGTTGATTTTACCACTGATAAAGTCAAGACCTGCGATTGTTTTCTCTTCGCTACTATCCATTGCTGACTTTAAACCGTCAACTTCAATTTTTAATGCACAAATAATTCCTGTCATTTTTATTACCTCATTCCATATTGTCTGTTTCATACATAATTAAAGTTAATGCAACTAAAGGTGCAGTTTCTGCCCTTAAAATTCTTTTACCTAGGGTAGCTTTTCTGCCACCGTTTTCTGTAACAAGGTTAACTTCCTCAGAACTGAATCCACCTTCACTGCCAATAAACATACTTATTTCACTTGGTTTATCTTTTAGAATAGTTTTTACACTTTCTCCACCAAGTTCATAAAAAATAACTTTATCTCCTTTAGCACTTTTTACTGCATCATTAAAGGAAATACATTCCCTAACTTTAGGTACAATTCCTCTGCCACTTTGCATAGCAGCTTGTTTTGCAATTTTTTGCCATCTGACTGTTTTCTTACTTAATGACTTTTTGTCAGGTCTGCTGACACATCTTGAAGAAATAACAGGCACAATCTCACTTACACCGATTTCAACTGCCTTTTGAATAATAAGCTCCATTTTGTCACCTTTAGGTAGGGCTTGATAAAGTGTTACCTTTACATCAGGTTCAGCTTCGGAAATTTCGCTGGAAAGAACATTTACCTTTACCATATCACCACTTATTTCTTCAACTACACAATTATGGACAGTACCACTGGGTGAACACAAGGTTAAGGATTCACCCTTATTCATTCTAAGACTTTTTGATATATGGCGACCATCTTCACCAAAAAGTGAATATTCCTTTGACTCAATTTCTTCATCAACAAAAAAATGTGGCATAGCTTTGCTCCTTGTATCCTATATTATAAAAGGTAGGGCAAACAATGTTCACCCAAATAAAATTACCGTAAAGTCATTTTAGTCTATAACTAATATAACAAAACACAACTATAATTGCAATAGATAAGGTTTTTTGATAAAATAATAACGAGGTGATAAAATGGCTACTTTAATCACAGACAAAGATTATTATAACCTAATGAAAGATATAGATACTGCTACTTTAGAAAACACCCTTGTAAAGGAACTGACAGACAGAAATTTGAAAATCAGTTCTGCCGAAAGTTGTACCGGTGGTATGATTTCACAGAGGATTACAAATGTCAGTGGTGCAAGTAATGTTTTTGAATTAGGTGTTTGTTCCTATGCAAACAGAATCAAAAACAAAGTCTTAGGTGTTAGTAACGAAATACTAAATACAGTAGGTGCAGTTAGCCAAGAAACTGCCACACAGATGTGTGAAGGAATTAAGGAACTTTCCTCATCTGATATAGGGGTATCAACAACAGGCATTGCCGGACCTACCGGTGGAACAGCCAAAAAGCCTGTAGGATTAGTTTTTATAGGAATTGCATCAAAAGAAAGTACCACAATATATAGGGCTGAACTTTGCCACTATACACCACATTCTAGGAATGAGGTACGAACAATGACTACAAACCTATGTATGCTACTTGCAATCAAGGCTACTAGGAACTCAGTAGAATAGAAAATACTTGATTTTTGTCAAGATTTATGGTAAAATTTTAGAAGTTGGTTTTTGCCTAAGTTGTGTAGGCAACCGAAACAAACACAACATTTTTAATATTGGTATTCCATTAAACGGAAAATAGACAACTAAATATTAACGAACGGAGTTGACATTATGGCAAGAGAAGCCGGCATTTTAATGCCTATTACTAGTTTACCTTCTCCTTACGGTATTGGTACACTAGGTAAAGAAGCTCGTGAGTTTGCAGACTTTTTGAAGAAAGCAGGTCAGAAGATCTGGCAGATTCTTCCTGTTGGTCCTACAAGCTACGGCGACTCACCTTATCAGTCTTTTTCAACTTTTGCAGGTAATCCATATATGATCGACCTTGATACTCTCAAGGAAGAAGGTTTACTTACTCAAGAAGATATTGACAAGGGTTACTGGGGCGACTCAGAATTTGAAATCGACTATGCTACTATTTATTGGTACAGATTTGATGTACTAAGAGTTGCATTTGAGAATTTCAAGAAGAATTGCGACAGAAAGCCTTTTACTACTTTCAAGAGAAAGAACAGCAAGTGGCTAAAGAACTATGCCCTTTATATGGCTGTTAAGAAAAACTTTGATATGAAAGCCTGGACAGAATGGCCAGACGAAGAAATCAAGCTTCGTGAGCCTGAGGCTATTAAAAAATACGAAAGAAAGTTCAAGGATGAAATTGACTTCTGGAGTTTCCTACAGTACAAGTTCTATGAACAGTGGGAAGCATTCAGAAAGTATGTAAATGACCTTGGCATCAAGATTCTTGGTGATATGCCAATCTATGTTGCTATGGACTCAGCAGATACTTGGGCAAATCCTGAAATTTTCTGGTTTGACGAAAACAATCAACCTGTAAGAGTAGCTGGATGTCCACCAGACTATTTCTCTGCAACAGGTCAGCTATGGGGCAATCCATTGTACGACTGGGATTATCTAAAAGAAACAGATTATGAATGGTGGTTCAATCGTATTGCTGCTGCATCAAAGCTCTTTGATATTCTAAGAATCGACCACTTTAGAGCTTTTGATACTTATTATGCCATTCCTTATCCGGCCGAAAATGCTATCGGTGGTGACTGGTATGACGGTCCCGGCATTGAATTCTTCAATATGATGAAGGAAAAGCTGGGTGACCTACCAATCGTTGCTGAAGATTTAGGCGACCTTTTTGACAGTGTAAAGGAACTTCTAAAAGAAACCGGTTACCCTGGAATGAAGGTATTGGAGTTTGCTTTTGATAGTGGTGAGGCTAATGATTACTTACCACACAACTACACAGAAAACTGTGTTGTATATTCTGGTACACACGACAACGATACCCTTATGGGTTGGGCAGCAAAAGCTAAGCCTGAAGATGTTGCTTTTGCTAGACAATACTGTAAGATGCCTGAATGGGAAACATTTAACTGGGGTATCATCAGAACAGCATACGAAAGTGTTGCTAACACAGCTATTATCCAGATGCAGGATATTCTTGGTCTTGGTACAGAGGCAAGAATGAATGTTCCATCAACACTTGGTGGTAACTGGGTTTGGAGAATTGACGGCAGTGTGCTAACAGATGAACTAGCAGACCAGCTAAAGGAAATGGTAATCAACAGTTCAAGACTGGAGGAAAATTAAAAAATGAGCATTATTGAAAATCTTGAATTAACAGCAAAAAATGACTACTGTAAGACTCTTAAGGAACTTACACCGGCAGAACTTCACCTTTGCCTAGGTAAAGCAATGATGGGTGAAATCGCTGATACTTGGGAAAAGTGTCAGAAGAAGGAAGCTTCTAAGAGAAGAGCATACTACTTCTCAGCTGAATTCCTAATGGGTAGAATGATGTACAACAATCTATACTGCATGGGTATTCTTGACACAACTAAGAAGCTACTAAAGTCTAAAGGTATTGACATCAATGTATTTGAAGATATTGATGATGCAGCTCTTGGTAACGGTGGTCTAGGTAGACTAGCAGCTTGTTTCCTAGATTCAGCAGCTACTCAGGAAGTTCCACTAGACGGTTATGGTATCCGTTATAAGTACGGTCTATTTAAGCAGTTAATCGAAGACGGTTATCAGGTAGAAATTGCTGATAACTGGCAGAGATTTGAAGATCCATGGTGCATCCGTAGAGAAGAAGATGCAGTTGAAGTTAAGTTCCAGGATCAGACAGTTAAGGCTGTACCTTATGATATGGCTGTTATTGGCTATGGTGCAAAGAGCATTAACACTCTTCGTCTATGGCAGGCAGAAGCAGTTGACGAATTCGACTTCCTAGCATTTAACGCATCACACTATGATGAAGCTGTAAAGGCTAAGAACGATGCAGAAAACATTTCTTCTGTTCTATATCCAAACGATGGTACTCACGAAGGTAAGCTACTTCGTCTAAAACAGCAGTATTTCTTCTGTTCAGCTTCCCTACAGGATATTATTAAGAGATATAAGGCTAAGTACGGCAATGACTTCAGCAAGTTCTCAAGTCATGCAGCTATTCAGCTAAACGATACTCATCCTGTTATTTCTATTCCTGAACTAATCAGACTTCTAGGTCTAGAAGGTATTGGTTTTGAAGAAGCTCTTGATATTGCACAGAAGACATTTGCTTATACAAACCACACAGTTCTTGGCGAAGCACTTGAAAAGTGGGACAAGAACCTAATTAGAGAAATTCTACCTGAAATTCTTACAATTATCGAAAGAATTGCTATTCACGAATACAACGATATGCACGCTAAGGGTGTTAGCGATGAACAGTTTGCTAAGAAAATGGCTATCATTGACGGCGACCTAGTTCATATGGCTAGACTAGCTTGTTATGTTGGTTCTTATGTAAACGGTGTTGCTTGGATTCATACAGAAATCCTAAAGGACGATGTTCTAAAGGAATGGTATGAACTATATCCTGAAAGATTCCAGAACAAGACTAACGGTATCACACAGAGAAGATGGTTAGGTCTATGTAACCCAGAACTATCTGACTTCATCACAGAAAGAGTTGGCGATGGTTGGTTAAAGGATCTATCAGTTCTTAAGGGTCTTGAAAAGAACATTGACGCTAAGACTGTTCGTGCATTTAACACAATTAAGAAGAAGAAGAAGACTCAGCTTGCTAACTACATCAAGGATACTGAAGGTGTTGAAATCGACCCATCATTCATCTTTGACATTCAGGTTAAGAGACTTCACGAATATAAGAGACAGTTACTAAACGCATTCTCAATTGTTATGATTTATAACAAGCTAAAGAAGGGCGAACTAAAGGATTGGCAGCCAACAGCATTTATCTTTGGTGCTAAGGCAGCTCCTGGTTATGCCAGAGCTAAGGCTATCATTAAGTACATCAACGAAGTTGCTAAGCTAGTTAACAACGACCCTGATACTAAGGATAAGCTAAAGGTTCACTTTGTACAGAACTACAATGTTTCTTATGCAGAAAAGATTGTTGTTGCTGCTGACTTCTCAGAACAGATTTCTACAGCAGGTACAGAAGCATCAGGTACAGGTAACATGAAGTTTATGCTAAACGGTGCAGTTACACTTGGTACTTATGACGGTGCTAATGTTGAAATCGCTCAGCAGGCAGGTATCGAAAATGAATACATTTTCGGTGCAAGAGTTGAAGAAATTGACGAACTAAAGGCTAACAAGTCTTACAACCCAAGAGAAGTATATGATAACAACCCAGAAATCAAGGCAGTTCTTGATACTTTGGTTGACGGTACATTCTCTGACGGTGGTGCAGTTGGCGAAGGTTCATTTGCTGAACTATACACAGCTATCCTAAATGGTACTGCTTGGCATGACCCAGACCATTACTTCCTACTACTTGATCTTCAGGATTATGTTGATACTAAGATTAAGGGCAACAAGGATTATCAGGATAGAACAGCATTCGGTAAGAAGTGCTTAATCAACATTGCTAATGCAGGTATGTTCTCATCTGACAGAACAATCCTAGAATATGCTAAGGATCTATGGCACGTAAAGTAATTTAAAATTACTTTTCTACTATAAAAATAAATTATCCCTACTCGAAAGAGTAGGGATTTTGTTTTATGTTATTATACAAATTTTATAAAACTTTCTTATATGCTAACCTTTATGGTTAGCTTTTTCTTTTGTTTTCACATAAAAAGGCACCTACAAAACTGTAAGTGCCTAAAGTTTATTTTAAAAGACTATTAAATTCTTTAACAGTTACATCAGCATAACCACTGACTTCTGTATTCTCATTCTTTGCAAATTCTTTGCCAAGCATATAAACCTTGTTATCAATAATATAAACAAAGAAGTAGTTGTTAGCAAAGTTTTTATTAACTAATTCAACTTCATAAATCTTGTCAGCATCAGATGCCTTAAAGGTCTTTTCCTTTCCTCCACCTGACTTAGTAATAACATTGCTTGTATGTAACATACTGTTGATTACATTAATTTTAGACTTTTCTTTCCACTTAATAGAAACCAGCTTTTTGCCTTGTTTCTCACCTGTACCGTCATAAACATTAGCAGCAACACTATTTGTATCAGCTGATGATGCAGTTGTTGTCACAGTAGTTGACTGTGTGGTACTTTGGGCTGTAGTAGTTGTTGTACTTGAACCTGTGTCTGTACTATTGCCACAACCTGTAACACCAATCATCATTGTTGCAAGTAGTGCAATAACAATTAATCTCTTCATATTATACATTCCTTTTTAATTTTTTTCTTATTATATCATAGATTTATGAATTTTGTGTGATATTTAAATATCTTTTAATTCATTTTCAATAAAAGATATGTAATCTTTTCTATTTACATCATTTCTATGATTTTTGTACCATTCATAAGATTCTTTTAATCCTTGATACAATGACTTTGTTGTTGGCATTAGCTCTTTCTGCTTTGATACATCTAAACAATAACTATAATTATGAAAAGGAAAATAATCCCTTTGATTGTAGCCTTTATCTACATATTTTTTCTCCAATTCAGAACCAACAACTTTATAACAAGTTTCTACAAATGTATTAATTGTGTCAATTTTTTCGTTACCGACATTAAAAATTCTATCGTCAGGCTTTTTGTCTATTAAGATTTCGATAAACCTACATAAATCTTCAACATCAAAAAATTGCAATTTCATATCGCCATTATTAGGAATATAAAAAGGTTTATTCATCTCAGCACAATCAAATACAAAAGCCTCTCTATACAAATTTTGCATTTTTCCATACAAATAAGGAGGTCTTATTATATAAGCATTTGGAACTTTACTAAGCAATACTTGTTCAGCTTCTATTTTATTACTTCCATAATCTCCCCATATTGAATTATCCCCTACAAGTTGTTCCTCTTTAAAAGGTTGTGGTAGGGTTTCAGGATAAACTGCACTGGAACTAATGAAGACTATATCTTTTATAGTGGACAAAGATGACAACAATTCCTTCATATCATCACCTGTATAAGTATTAACTGCTATCACTAAATCAAAGTCATATTGTTTCAAAGAATCACCGATATTGTTCCTATCTCCAACAATTAACCTTGCTTTTTCCGGTTGTTTGTGTGTATTTCTATTGTACACATAAACATCATCGCCTTTTGCAATAAAATATGTAGCAAGATATTTACTTACAAAGATTGTTCCACCCATAATCAATATTTTTTTCATATATACCTCTTTTCAAAAAACAAAAATATATATCCTGTTTTTTCATTCTAACATAACTATTACTTTATTGCAACAAAATTGACCCTGCATAAGCAAGGTCAATCTGTATGAGTATTTTAATATTAGGAGAAAGCAGTTTTTATCAATATTATTTAACAACAACTTTGCACTTTAGTACAATGCCATTAGTATTTACTGTAATGAACGAAATACCCTTTTTCTTTGCAATAACTTTACCGTTAGCACTTACACTAGCAATTTTAGTATTACTTGACTTAAATTTAGCAGTACCGATTTTGCCTGTAATTTTAAGTGTAAAGGACTTTTTAGCTTTTAGTCTTACAATATTCTTATTAAGTGTAGGTTTGATTACAGTGAATTTAACAGTACTTGAAACACCATTATTAGTTACTGTAACAGTTGCAGTACCTTTCTTCAGTGCAGTTACCTTACCTGTTGAAGATACCTTTACAACCTTACTGTCACTTGACTTATAAGTTGTTGCACCTTTACCGTTACTAACATTAGCTTTAATCTGATAGTTACCCTTTACATATACTTTAGCAGATTTATTAACAGTAACGGTTGTAGGAAGTTCCTTATAGCTTACTACACAATATGTACCACCTGATGTTGTAAATGATAGTTTACCGTCACTATATGTTGTATCAACCTTAGTTAACTTACCGTCAACTACTGAATATACTTCTGATGTGCTATCACCTACTACAGATGCAGTAACATTTGATAGTTTCTTATAAATTGAGTCACCATAGAAAAGTGTTATTAATCCTGTTTCAACATTATATACTTTACTCTCAAGTGAATAACCTGACTTTTTAAGTGTAGAGGCATCTGCTATTTCAGTTGACACACTTACAATTGCTGAGTCAGTTGCAGTAATTTCACTGACATTCTTAGTACCGGCTAATACACCGTACATTGTTGAATAAATGCTTGGGTTAAATCCTGCAATGCTAAAGCCAATTCTATATTTTTTAGATGCAGTATTGATTCTGCCAATGCTCATTCCAACATTCTCAGGGTCATATTTTGATGAACCGGCAACATAGTCAACATAACTACTGTTCTTTGCACTTCTTAGAGGAGCAATTACACAACTACCACCTGGGAATGTTGAATGTGCAGTACCTTCATTATCATACTGAGTACCACATAGGTCAGCAGATACAACAACAAGTTTATCTCTGTCAACAATACTTTCAAGTCTTCTGCTATAGTACCAACTCCATCTTGATGCACCACCACGAGAAGTTGCAGTTGGATTCACAATAAACTTACAACCCTTAGCACCATAGTATCTTTCCAATTCAGGATAGGAATAAGTATCTTTACAAATACTTAAACCAATTCCACCATAAGGAGTTTCAATAATTACCGGATTAGTACCACTCTTACACCATGCACCTTCTACCGGTTGAATCTTTCTATATGTAGTTACTGTACCGTCAGGACTACAACAGAATGCTGAGTTATATGCTTGATCAAGTTCATCAGGATTTTCAGATGCCGGAATTTTTTCTGATGCACCGAAGATTACATACATATCATATTTCTTTGCATATTCAGAAAGTGTCTTAGCATAGTAGCCTTTCTTTGTAATAGCCTTGTCAACTGCAAGTCTATATGTAGCACTTTCAGGATTACTTGATGAACAATAACCTTGTAGAGCCATTTCAGGGAATACTATAATGTCTGCATCACTCTTACTTGCAGTTACAATATAGTTTTCCATCTGTTCTAGGTTTTTATCTAAATCACCCCATACTGCTTGGAAATTAACTGTTGCAATTGTAGGGTCACTTACTGTACCTGAAGAAACTTTATCTTCCTTAGTATCATCAGCCAAATCTTTATACCATTCTGTATATAGGTTAGGTTGGAAGATTGAACTGTTTACATCACCACCACGAGCTGTTGATAAAGTAATTTCTCCTGTATACATTCCCGGTTCTTGAACTGATGCACCACCGGCATAATCCTTTGAATATTTACCTGAGTCACTAGTACCACCCGGACCAATTACAACACTACCACCTGGGAAGTTATATAGCAACTCACCATTTTCATCATATTCTTTACCTGCTAAATCAGCACTTGCAATGTACATTCCATCTCTATCAACAATAGACTCAAGTCTGTTTTCATAATACCATTGCCAATTAGTTGTATTTAATGAGCCATCCTTTTCATCATAGCTGCCTCTTGATGTAGCAGTTGGATTTAGAAGGACTCTACAACCCTGAGCATCGTAATATCTTTCAAGCTCAGGAACTGCATATGTATCGTAACAAATACTAACACCAACCTTACCCTCAGCAGTATTTAAAATTGTTGGAGTAGAACCGGCTTTGCACCATATACCCTCAACAGGATGCATCTTCTGATACGTTGTTACTGTACCATCAGGAGAACAAGCAAATACTGAGTTGTAAGCATGTTTGCTATCGTTAGGAACAACCTCTGTTGCACCATAAGCAATCCACATGTCATATTCATCAGCTAACTTAGCAATCTTTGTAGCTGTTGGACCATCTACAGTTTCGGCAGTTTTAACTGCCATTTTACTTTGTGCATCATCAAGGTCATATGAATAACAATAACCACTGACACACATTTCAGGGAAAACTAAAAATTCAACATTGTCTTCCTTTGCCTTTTCAATGTAGTCAACCATTTTTGCTACATTGGCGTTAACATCGCCCCATTTTGAGTCGAAGTTAACTACAGAAATTTTTAACTTTCCATCACCATTAGTTACTTCAGCTGAAACATTAATAACAGCCACACTGCAAACCATCAAAACAGTTAGCAGTACTGAAACACATTTCTTGAGAAATTTACTTTCCACTTTTACTCCCTCTTTCTATCTGAACAAGATTTCTGACACATTCAGATAAGTAAAAAAAGAGGTTATGCATATAGCATAACCCCATTGTCAGCAACAATATTCAAGAAAACAGAAAAGGCATCACACTTCAATGTGTGACGCCTTTGTCATTTCAGTTTCTTGATTTGCCTCTATTATATTCGTGTATTTTGGAAATGTCAACTAAAAAATTGTATTTTAGAGACATTTACATAATAGAAAAATAATGTGAAAAATTTATTAGTGGAAATAAATAAATGTAGTTTAATTATAATATTTTACAATTAAATTACTCAACAACCTGCTCAGAAACCTCAGAATTAATTTCTAGTCCCCAACCATAGTACCATTTACCGTCAATAGAAATATAGTATTCATCAGTTGGAACCAACTCAGAATCATCAAGTCTCTTATCAGAATAGTTAGTGTATTTGTAAGAAACATTAGCTAGAACTACTTTCTCAATATTAACATCAACATCGTAATAGTCCTTTATTTCTTTAATGCACTTCTTAGCATATTTGTCAGTCATATCTTTAATTGAATTAATCTTATACTCAGTATCACAAGTATAAAAGCCTTTGATAGCTTCCTTTAGGCCTGCATTGCCACCATATTCACCCTTAATAAAGTAATCAGGATACATAGCAGCTCTCTCATTAAATGACTTTGTCTTGTATGCCTTTACAATTGTTTGAATTGCACTGTCAATATCGTTATAATACTTATTGCTTTTTATTGAGTCAACAGTAGTAGTTACTGTTGTTGAAGTTTTTGAACTTGAATTACTTTCTGTTCCACAGCCAACGAAAGTAAAGATTGTAACAATAACAAGTGAAATTATAATCAGTCTTTTCATAAATAACATCCTTTAGTTTTTGTTATATTATATCATAAATTCTTAAATGATAAAATAAAATATAAAAATAAATGTTAAAAAATTATAGTAATAATAAAAAAGTATATATATGTTAGCTGTTCTAATAACATATTTTTCCTTTGGATATGTCTTATCCAGATATTTAAAAATATCTTCTATACATTCGATTGCACTCTTCTGCGTATCATTCAACTTTTCATAGTCTAAAGGCAATCCTTCTTGCTTTAAAATCTTTTTTTGTCTTGCTGTTAAAGAATATTTGTAACTTTCTGTCTTATTATTAAGAATTAAATTTGGAATACTGCAACCACCAAAAACAACTGACATTACGAACAATAAACATAATATAAATACTTTTCTCTTCATATTAATGACCACCCACTCCACCTAATTTACAATGATTAATAAAATACTCGATAAATTCAGCAAAAAGAGGTATATTGTATTTATTTAAGTGGTAAATATCAGAAGCACTCCATATATATTCACCATCACTAAAAGAATTATTAACAATATCCATAACAGCCTTACCGGTAACTTTATCAATTATTCGGGCAGAGGTAATCCACTTAGGTTTGAAAGAAGTTAAGTAAACAAGAATATCGTCCTTTATGTCAAGTGGTGTACCAACATAAATGTTATGTTTTTTATATATTCGCTTTAACCATACTTGATACAATTTAGCACCCATAACACAACAATCCTCATACAAATAATGTAATTTTATCATCATATATATCACTTTCACAATACATTAGCACAATAGCAATTCCAGATAATGTTATAATATCATAATTTAACTTACAATGCAAAATATATCACAAAATAAAATTTCAAAACATAACAAAAAAGGCACACTAAGTAGTGTGCCATAATTTATTCAGTAGTGGTTGCTTGGCAACCTATTTAAAAGGGGTTACACCCTGAAAACTGAATAAAGAATTTCTAGCTTTTACTAGCTGACCAAAAAAGACTCTTGTGGTCAAGCCCTCGACCTATTAGTACTGCCAAGCTGAACATGTCACCATGCTTACACACGCAGCCTATCAACCTCGTAGTCTACAAGGGGTCTTACTCATATTCTGATGGGATATCTAATCTTGGAGTCGGCTTCACGCTTAGATGCTTTCAGCGTTTATCCGTTCCGTACATAGCTGCCCAGCTGTGCCACTGGCGTGACAACTGGTGCACCAGAGGTACGTCCATCCCGGTCCTCTCGTACTAAGGACAGAGCTCCTCAAATATCCTGCGCCCACGACAGATAGGGACCGAACTGTCTCGCGACGTTCTGAACCCAGCTCGCGTACCACTTTAATCGGCGAACAGCCGAACCCTT